>ERZ1026978.27-NODE-27-length-112158-cov-11.948262_pt1 | contig 112158 bp, 93 predicted proteins | sample MGYA00519560_ERZ1026978 | MGnify/ENA primary metagenome ERZ1026978 (study PRJEB26926, sample SAMN06164401) | human gut metagenome | biome: ENVO:00009003; feature: ENVO:2100002; material: ENVO:00002003 | host: Homo sapiens | place: USA | collected 2012 ... | reverse complement strand
CATTACAGCGCTCTGGGGCCTTTATATCTTAAAATCAAAGTGTCAAAGATGGGAATTTATCGGATAGTATTGATTGGTATTATATGGTTTTCGTCAATATTTCGTGAAACGGAAAATTGATTATTTTGTTCTGTTGTTACGTAAATACTAGTATTTTCCACCCATGTTGATTCGCTGATCTTCCTTTCAGGCCTGTGATTTACATCTCCCATGTTGGTCCCTCCTTAGGTTCATAGACTGTCCAGCTCGCACAGTTAAGACATCCCTCGTAACGTATAAGGTCGGTGGCGTCGACCATCTCTATATGGCCATCATATTCCGGCATCAGGGAGGATATCTGTGCGAATGCCTGTTCATCTTCCGGAACATTGAACCTTGGCAGGATCAGCACATTGTCGGTCTGGAGCCAGTTGATGTATGCCCAGTTGTTCCTGTATGGTTTCCTGACATCGAAACGAAGCTCATGAATCGTCCTGAAATGAGGCTCAAGGCATCTTCTGAAGCGCCCTGCCATCCTTGCGTCCCACTGGGCGTAGTTGGTCATAAGAACGGTATCGTCGTCGATGAACCTGACGACGCAATCAGTATGGCCGTATATCTCGTTCGAGTCCCAGGGGATGAAGACCGGCTCCGCACCAAGACTCATACGCAGACTCTGGCAGAGGTGGTCATAAGGTATGCCGGGATTCTCCTCGAACACCTTCCTGGTAAGGATCAGTTTCATTCCGGAATGTACAGTGTTGCCTCCGTCGATCTTGATGTCACGCCTGTCATGGACGGAATCGAAGCCGTTGGCCTTTGCCACTGCATAACCGTCCGAAATGCTCCTGCGGTGTGCCGGAGTGTCCAAAAGATAGTCGGGATGGTAGTCGAACGAAACGAACTCATGGTCTGTCATCTGTACCGGCATGTAGTCCCGGCACCAGATGTCCCTGGTCCCTTCAAGAAGAGAGTGGGGGACACCATGCCTGTCGAGGACTTCCACGAGCCCCTTGTATGTTACCGGACACGCCTCCGGCAAGAGTGCAGAAAAATACACCCTGTTGCAAAGAGATTCTTTGATCATATGTTATGCGGTTATTCTATGCTTTGATGCGGGCCTGCCATTTACGGGAGCATGGGATTCTCTTGGCCTTATCATTGTCTTGGTAGACATTCTTTCTTGGACTGACAAATTCCACGACCGCAGGGGAGTCTCCGTCTTTCCATTTGACGTTGAAACCATCTCCGAATACACTGAATGAAGAAAACAGAGCTGCATATAGTCTGGTAGAATGATCATCGTCAACTCCAGGCGTTATACTGAATGCCTTCATCGATCCGATCATGTCCCTTTCCACGTCGTCCGAAGGTTCTGAGAACGGAAGCTCTACACGGAACTCACGTATAAGGACGGATGCTCTTACAAAGCCGTCATTCTCATGCTCGAAGGCCAGGTCGATGCCGGAGACGTGATTGTGGAGGAAACCAGTCGGAATGAGTGGTTTCTGTGTTTTAGCGGATTTAGGGGTCTTGTGGTAAACGATGGGATCCTTGATACCTCCGTTCTTCTCCTCATGGTAATAGAACTCGAGCACAGTAGGTCGTACCAGAACATCCTTGTGTCCGTCAGTCACGAGGAAGTGTCCAGCCAGCATGCACTCGGCAACCTTATAGAAGACATTGAGTGCTTCATTGCTGTTCAGAAGATTTCTTTCATCTACAGTATTGACTTTGAAAGAGCTGATTATGTCCTTAAGAGAGTCCATCGTCAATTTGGTCTGATTATGCTGCAAAGATAAGCGAAATCAGACCTGTCCACCAAAATTTTTGAGTTAAAAGTTGTTAAATCTTTTCAAAAAGATATTTAATAATCAATTAGTTACATAATAGTCAACGGCTATATTTATATGAAATAACTAATGATTAAAAAGCGGGTTCCCTCGAAAGGAAGAACACTTCTATCATAAGTCTCGATATGAGTTGCTTAAGAAATGGCATAGAGTCGAGCGCCTTGTATTCCCTGTGCCTTCTGTCGCCTTCGATGGAGAGGACGGCTGCCTTCAGCTCCGTGGAAGTATCCAGCGAAAAGTCGTCAAGGAGCTTTTCCCTGTGGACGGTATTCAGATAAGTGTATGCCTCGAGGACGCTGTGAAGGAGCGAGTCGTTCTCGTTATCGGAAACCTTCAGCTCCAGGATCCATGCAGTGTTCCTGACCTTGTCATATGAAAGCAGGTCGAATGCCTTGAATCCGACCTTGTCCCTACCGTTTGCCTTGAGTGGTATCTGATAGTCCAGGACTTCTCCATAGTCGGGTGAAACTGTCTTCTGGTTGAACAGAATCATTCCAACGATCTCTTCCTTCCTGTTACTGGAGGCGTCAAAGATTCCGTCATGTCCTTGTGTCCTGTATTGGAGACTCCTCCTTATACACGGAATCGATTCTAGAATCTCAAGGTTGTCGAGCAGGATCCTGGATATCACTTCAACATACGGCACATCCGTGTCGATGGTTGTGCCTGCCCAGTTTATGACGCTGCTCTTGAACAGGCGGGATGGATTCTTCAGAGCCGCCATCACTTTGTCTGCGGTCTCTTTCTCTGTATGTCTTATCGGCATATTCTGATCTTTGATGACAAAGATAGGCATTATCTGTTGACGTATGTTTTCGATATGAAGAAAAGATCCAGCTGATATGACATCGACTGGATCATATACATGAGATGAAACGAGATAGCAAAGACAATTCCCCGAAGATCTTTGCCTAATGACCGGGGCTCTTTCGCATTACGCAATTCTTTCTACAAGGGATGCAATGGGCAAGGTGTCTCTACCATAATCAAAGGGCGCAGCATCGTGGGGCCTCTCGATAGGGAAGACCGCCACTTCTATCCGAATGCCGGCAAATGCAAAGTCCTGGTCTTCGAGGGTTTCATGGATTATCTGAGCTATCTGACGCTGTTCAGGACAGTAGAACCACCGCATGATGTGATAGTTCTCAATTCAACGGCAAACGTGTCGGAAGCCATCCCTTTCCTTCAGTCGCATGACTCTATCGAGTGCTGGACTGACAATGATGAATCAGGAAAACGTGTGCAGACAATAATTCAAGACAGGTGCCCGGATTCCGATGTCAGGTTCATGGGTTCCTGCTATTCAAGATACAATGACCTCAATGACTATTTGGTCTATGAAACGGAGAAGCTCTGCCAGGGACAGCAGCAGTCAAGAGGTCAGCGAATACAATAACCCTAAACACACAACTAACATGGCAACACTTACAGCAGAACAGATTCCATGGGATTCCCTCAAATCGTGGGGAATCCAGAGATTGCAGATTGAGAACAACAAGGAGGCAATGGATCGCCTTCTTTCAGGCCGTTTCACCAGCCCTTTGCCTTTTTTCAGGAATGAAGGGGACATGCATCTGGACGGCAATGCAGCTATCCGCTGCTATCAGGGCAAAGAGTCCGTGAAGATTGAGATGCAGTGCATCGGCCCGAAGATCACAGAGAACTCAAGGCTCTATGTCTTCGGAGTGGAACTTAGCAAAGACCAGGTCAAGAATCTCTGTGACACAGGACACTCCGGATCAGTTGTCGAGAGCAAGGATGGATCCAAGAAATACCTCGTCAGCCTGAACAAGGAGACCAACAGACTCGTCACCTATCCTGCTGAGGCAGTAAATGGTCCTAAGGACGGCATGATAGCAGGTGTCAAGCTGTCGGAAGATCAGATGAAGAAGTACTGCGCCGGGGAAGCGGTCTATCTGAAGAACATGGTCAAGTCTGATGGCTCCAGGTTCGATGCCTGAGTGCAGTTCAGTGCCGTGGCAAGGAAGAACGAGTTTACCCATCCGCAATGGCTCAAGGAGGCGCAGGAAGCAGAGAAGAAGGCAAAGGAGCAGATTGCTGCCGCCGTTCAGGAAGAGGCTCCAAAGAAGGGCAAGGGACGTAGCAGATAGGTATGGCGGACAGTAGGGAAGTGGCGCAGCGGTATGCTGACCTATTTATGCAGCGTTTCAATGAGATTGATTCGAATTCTTGGAAGAAACCGTGGATCAGCAGCACAGCATCGCCTATGAACATAAAAGGAAGGGAGTACAGAAGGAGCAACCGGCTTCTTCTGGCTTTCCTTTGTGAGAAGATGGACTGGAAACTTCCGGTCTTCATGACTTGGCAGCAAGCGTCTAAACTAGATGTCTGCGTTCAGAAGGGTCAGAAGAGCTTTCCTGTCGTATGGTTCAGGGAATGGTATGAGAAGGATGGTAAGAAGATAAGTGAAGATGACCTTCGCAAGTTTCCACGTGATGAGTGGAAGGAATGGATACGTAAGTACTCGATGAGTTACAACAATGTCTTCAATATCGCTCAGACAGATTTTCAGGACAAACGTCCCGAACAGTACGCAAAGCTTCAGGATGCCATCAATGGGTCTGTGAAAACCACGGTTGAGTTCAGCTGCAAGGCTTTTGACGAAGCTTTTGATAATGGGGAATGGCTGTGCCCGATAACACGAAATGACGGAGATAAGGAATACTATAGTCCATCTGAGGACAGGATAGTAGTACCCGATAAGGAACGGTTCCCTGATCAAAGGGATTTCTATGGCACCCTGGCTCATGAGATGGTCCATTCCACAGGAACGGAACAACGCCTATCACGCGACATGACAGGTTTCTTTGGAACTGAATCCTATGCTCGCGAGGAACTTGTTGCAGAGCTCGGATCCGCTATCCTTTCATCCACGACTGGTATTCAAAGCAGCATTCGTGAAGACAATCTGCAATACCTTAAGAGCTGGAGCCAGGCTATATCTGATGATCCCGGAGTTATAACCAGAGCAGTCAGTGATGCAGCCGCTGCTGATGACCTGATAGACAAGACCCTTCGTTTGACCCAACGGATCGCAAACGAACTCAATATGAATGAAATTATTCCTGACCTGAATGTCTTGGAGACACCCTCGCAGGATAGCAGAACACAAACGCAAGATCAACAAAGAACACACTCCAGAAGCCTATGAATGCAGTTAGACAAGATCACAGAGTGCCTGAGTATCAGAAGAAGGATATCACTATTGATGAGCTCAGGTCAAAGAATGACAAACTAATTCGCCGCCTGTTGCGGATGGCATAGCCGAAAACACCTACCGCCTCACTTCATCGTCTAAAATTGGATGCGATGAGCTTCAGCTCCGAAATCGATGATGACAATCCGGACAACTTGTTTCTTACGGTCCTTGCAGACCTGAGAGACCGCGATATGGAACGCAATGCCCCGACATGGAATCCTGGAGGGCCGTTGCTTTCCGTGTATGTATTCCTCCTTGAAAGCGGGGACTTGTCGAAAGATGGATTCACGGCCATCAGCAAGACCAGACTTGTCGTCAAGGCATTTGACGGTGATTATGGTGAGGACGTGGAAGATTTGGATGAAGCTCTCATGAGGATGTCCCTGGCGTCATCTCTCACTAAGAAGGAATACAAGGATATCTGCGACCGGGTGAGACTCCTGCCAAGCGCAAGGAAACAGGCCGTGCTGCTTCAGGAGATGATGAACCTGAATGCACGAAAATAGTTATCTTCGTAGTGGAGTCCTGGTTCTTGGACTCCCTTGTTTTTACGCCCTCACTTATACGCAGGGCAAACAGCCCTGGCTCGCAGTGATGCGTGTCAGGGCTTCTTTTATTGGTAGTGTTCAATAATATACTTAGAAAAGAAAATGGGTAGGTTTGTAGGTTTTTGTGTTTGTTGCATTTCTTTTACATCTTGGGCTTTTTTCATAACTTTGAGTTTATAAATAAATAGATTGAGACTAAAGTTATGACTATACCTAAATATATTCAATGCCCGACATGTGATTGTTGCTTTATTTCTGTATTTATAACCATAGAACAACCAAAACTAATCAGAAATATCCGAGTGTAAATCTTTAATTACCAGCATATTCTAAAATTTAACACTTTTCGGTTGCCATTTGTCGCTTCCCAAATTTCCACATATTTTTGAGACGTATTTCTGACGTGGAGAATTTGCGGGGCTTGTTTTTTGTCACACCGTGCAGACAGTTGACAAGGGTTTACAACCGTTTACGACAAGCGACAATAACCGCCCCGATATGCGGAAACAGTCACACTGTGTAGAAAAGCGACAATGGTTGACTTCCGTTCACATCCGTTTACCATTTCAGAGATATAGGATTGAAGAAATGAACCATTAAACGATAAAACGGTATGAAAGCAACCAGAAAATGCAGTTTTTGCGGCAAGTCCTTTGTAACCCGAAGCGGTATGCAAAGATATTGCAGTGAGGCTTGTCAGGCAGAAGCCAAACGAGCCAGAGTGATGCAGAAGAACAACCTCTTCAAAGTCGCCCAACCCTTGATGGAGATACAGCATCAGGAGTATCTCACCTTTTCCAAAGCAGCCATCCTCATGGGCTGTTCCCGACAGTACATTTACAAACTTGTAGCCATCGGCAAGCTGAAAGCCTCACGCATCAGCAACCGCATGGCATTCATCCGCAGAGCCGACATCGAGCAGATGTTGGAGGGCAATCCCTATCACCGCATCCTGCCCGGCAACACCTCCACACCAAGGAAATCATCTTCATCTTCCTTACCTGCCAAAAGAGAAAAAAGGGAAAAGGAAAGCGAAGAAGTGTTGGACTTCTATTCGGGCGAGGAGGTGATGTCCCTTTTTAAGGTAAAGCAGTCATGGCTTTACACTTCCGCCAAGCGTAACCATATCCCCATCTGCCGTATCGCAGGAAAGAACTATTACAGCAAGAAGCATATTGACGAGTTTTTCGGTGTGGCAGTTGATATTAGCGAAATTACCGACTGGCTACTGACCGAGGAGGTGGAGGAACTGTTCGGCATGAAGCCGACCGCACTCCGTGCCTACACCTATCGCCATAAGATACCCACTAAAAGAGAGTACGGGCGTACCTATTACTCCAAATCACATTTGAACGAACTCCGCAGAACTGACCTTGTGAACGATGAACGCTACTATACCGTTGAGCAGGTGCAGCAAATCTATGGTCTTTCGTCAGCCAACATCTGCCATATCGTCAAGGTGAAGCACATCGAAAAGATAAAGGTGGGTGTGAAAAACCTGCTTTTGCGCTCAGATGTGGAGCGTGTCATGGCTGAAAGGAACAAATAACCGTGAAAAATCGGGATTATCGAAAATTATTTCAAAATGATGTATCGTGGAGGTATTCACGGATATTTCACGTTGTTCCTTTGCCATCGGAAACATGGATACAACTCCAAAATGTATACAACCAATTAAAACATAATTATTATGAGTAAATGCAAAACAGTTACCTTGCGTAAGCGCAAGATTAAGAACGGGACACAGTATTCACTATGCCTTGACTACTATCCCGGCTACCGTGACAATGTCACCATGAGAGTGATTACACGTGAAGCCTTAGGAATTTACATCTTCGCCAAACCTGCAAACCAGCAGGAACGGGACTTCAACGCACGCATGATGAAGAAAGCGGTCATCCTGCGCAACCAGCGCTACGAAGCCATTTTCAATGAAAACAACGGCTTTTTTGACAAGACCAAGATGAAGGGCGATTTCCTTGCCTATTTCAAAGGACTGGCTGACCGCAAGAATATCAAGTGGCAGCACGTATACAAGCATTTCCAGCGGTTCGTGAACGGCAAATGCACCTTTGAGGAGGTGGATGTGGATTTGTGCCGCAAGTTCATGGAATACCTGCTTGATGCACCCCAATCCATCCACACCAACCAAAAGCTGCACATCAACTCCGCAGCAGGCTATTGGTCAACTTTCCGTGCCGTGCTGCACACCGCTTACCGTGACAGGAAGATAAAGGAGAACCCAAACGGCTTCTTAGACCGCATCGAGTGCATTCCCACCATCAGGGAGCATTTGAGCCAAGAGGAACTGATACGGCTTGCCGAAACACCCTGTGAGGAGGAGGTCTTGAAAAAAGCTTTTCTTTTCGCCTGTCTTACGGGACTGAGAAAGAGCGACATCAGACAGCTCACGTGGCAGCAGATACAACCATACACCAACGGCAGGATGTTCGTTACCACCCGTATGCAGAAAACCAAAGAAATAGTGCATAACCCCATCAGTGATGAAGCCTATGGACTGCTGGGAGAACGGGGCGAGGGACTTATCTTTGAGGATTTCAAGGACAAGATGCTGCAAGGACCACTCCAACGGTGGCTCACGGCAGCAGGGATAACCAAGAAAATCACCTTTCACTGTACCCGCCACAGCTTCGGAAGCCTGCACGTGGAAATGGGAACGGACATGGCTGTCATCCAAGCCTATCTCGGACATAAGAACATTACCACCACACAAATCTATTCCAAGATAGCAGCGCAGCAGATGTGTCAGGTGGTGGACAAGATAACCTTGAAGCGCAAGGAGGCATAAATGTCTCACATTGACAGGTATTCAGAGGGGCGGTTATGGCTACAAGGCTATAATCGCCCCTCTATGTTTTTGGCTTGATGCCACCATTTATAAGCCCCTCAGAGTATGAAACAGAGTATGATATGATGACATTTCGTGAAATACATTGAAAAAGACCGTTCTAACCGCAAATAACGGGCAGTAATTGGGAAAAATAGCATTAACTTTGCACAAAATAATACAGGAACATTCAATCTCTCAACGAAATATGGAATCATCAATCAAGGACAAATACATCATCTTGGGCTTTGTCGGCTTCGCCATCGTCCTAATATCTTCCATTGCCACGCTGGTAATAGCGGACAGCTTCAACCAAGACAACTTTGTCAGGTGGATAGTATTCGTATGCTGTAACCTGTTGGGATGGTTGCTCTATCTCTCCTTTCAGACACTTATCTTTGATACATACGAAATCTACAAAATCAAGTTCGGCAAGAAAGAAACGATTGCCGAAGCCATAGAGGTGCAGGAAGAACTGTCACAAAATACACTTGAAGAAGCCACATCTGTGCCTGGACCTACATCAGTCCCTGAGCCTGTACCCGAATCATCCCCGACAAAAGAAGAGACACTTATCCAAACACAACCGATAGAGCTTACTATCGCCCCGGATCTTCACGAAAAGAACCGTGCCAATTACGCAAGCAGAGAGCAACGGGAAAAGGAAGAGCGCATCCGCATGGTCATGGAGTATTGCCATTATTACCTGCCTCGCATTGCCGACCAAGAAACCGTGAACCACATCTGTACTGAGGTGGACAAATGGATGAATCTTAACACTTATACCCCGAAGCCCATACAAAGACCGTTTACCAAAGACATCAACAACATTCCACTCCGTCACTTCGTATGGAATATCTCTGAGCGTTTCCTGTACAAGAGATACTACAATGGGGATAACCGTGCCAAGTTCATCAAAGCCCTTTTCCCGAAATCGTTTGCTGATACAGACTTATCAACCATCAAGAATTTCAAGGTAGAGCCGTTAAAGACGGAAATTCCCATTGATGAACCCGAAAACGGCAAACTTGATTTCCACTATCCCGAGGATTATGTGCGGAATTAGGATAATCACGACACCAACGACAACCATCCGGTAACTCATAACCGCCTGTTTTACATCGTTTCCCGAGTAATTTTACCCGTCATTTATGGCTGGGCTTAATTATTCGGGAATTATTTTGCAATGACGTGTCGTGGAGATATTCACGGATATATCATTTCAGTCCTTTGCGCCAAGTCTTACAAAAGAGACGAGTACGCGAATGGAAAAATCAATTCTTACCTTCAACGACCTCCCCGAGGTTGTCGCTCAGCTTCGAGACGAAGTGATGAGCCTGAAAAGCCTGCTCGCCGAGCAGCGCAGTGTGAACAATGCCAAAACGGTGGACACCCACGTGCCCATGTCTGTGGACGAGGCAGCAGAGTATTTAGGTATCCCTAAGGGTACGCTCTACATGAAACTGTCAGAAGGGACAATCCCTGCCACCAAGCCCGGCAAACGCTATTGCCTTTACCGTGACGAACTGGACAAGTGGCTGGAAACCGCCCGAAAGAATCCCATACCGTTGTCAGACGAGGAACTGAACAAGTCCTTATCCTCTTCCCACCGTCGCAAGCCCAACCCACGTAACTGGTGAATGATATGGAAGAGGATAAGAACTATATCAACCTGATACGTGGCGACCTCACAAAAGCATCCCAAGCGCATAACGGTATGCCCGACAGTGTAGGCATGATGAATATCAAGACGGCAAACCAAACCATTCTTGAAGCATCGTTATTGCCTACGCCCCGTGCGCTGTGGGACAGCTTTTGGTACGAGGGGGAACTCTCCTGCTTGTTTGCCGATTCCAACGTGGGCAAGTCCATCCTTGCCGTGCAGATAGCCGACCGCATCGCCCGAACCGACAATGTGCTGTATCTGGACTTTGAACTGTCCGAAAAGCAGTTCCAGCTCCGCTATACCAACGAGCATGGAGAGCTCTACACCTTTCCCGACAAAATCTATCGGGTGTCTATTGACTGCAACCAGCTTTTGGATGCCAACTTTGAGGAAGCTATCATAGGCGGCATTGAACAGATGGCTGTGCAGACCGACTGCAAGATTTTCATCATTGACAATCTTACCTACCTGTGTTGCGCCATGGAGAAAGGCGATGCCGCAGGACGGCTGATGATTCAGCTGAACAATCTCAAAAAGAGATATGCGCTCTCTATCCTTGTCCTAGCACATACGCCCAAACGCTCTTTGGATTGTCCCATCACATCCAACGACCTTGCCGGAAGCAAACGGCTCTACAATTTCTTTGACAGCGTGTTCACCATTGGAAAAAGTGCCCAAGACGGAGGGCTTCGCTATGTGAAGCAGCTTAAAGTGCGCTATGGCACGTTCTCTCATGATGCGGATAATGTAATCGTTTACGAGATTGACAAGGTGGATGCTTTCTTGCAGTTCGTGTTCAGGGGCTATTCCACGGAAAAGGAACACTTGAAAAAATTGGGCGACAATGAATCAAGCCAAAGGGATTGCCAAATTCTGCAACTCTCCCAATCGGGCAAGTCCGTCAGGGAGATAGCCTCACAGGTGAATTGTGGCAAGTCCACCGTAAACCGTATCATCCAGCGCAGCAAAGAGAGTAAAAACGCAGGTGTCCCAAGTGTCCCACTGTCCCAACCCTTAGAGTGTGGGACAATGGGACAGGATGGGACAGCCGACAATCAACCATCAAAAACGGACTAAGCTATGGGCAATTATTCATTACAGAAGTATAAAGGAACGGCAACACGGCATACCTGCCCCAAATGCGGAGACAGGCATTCTTTCGTCTATTACGTGGACGAAAATAATGTGCCGTTGCATCCATCGGTCGGCAGATGTAACCACGAAAGCGGTTGTGGGTATCACTACACTCCGAAAGAGTATTTTCAAGAGCATCCTGAACACAGAACTACCAATGATTTCTCTTTTGACAGGCAAAGAGCAGAGCAGAAGAAAGTGAAGCAGCAAAGTAAGCCGACAGCCATCGGCTATATTCCCCCTCACTATGTGGAGAAGTCGCAAAGCGAGCGTAGCAATTTCTTCCGTTTCCTCTTCACACTCCTTACTTCCTACTATGGCGACAAGGCGAAAGAGGTGTTGAAGCGGTTGTTGGAGGAATACCGTTTGGGGGCTACCCGTGACGGCTCTGTTATCTTTTGGCAGATAGACAGGACGGGCAAGGTACGCACGGGAAAGGTGATGCAGTACAATCCCGAAGACGGACACCGTATCAAGGGAGGACAGACATCGGCAGTGAACTGGATACACAGCATATTGAAAAAGCAGCGTGTGTTGGCAGAGGATTGGCAACTATCCCAATGCCTTTTCGGGGAACACTTGTTGAAAACGCATCCCGACAAGGTGGTGGTCTTGGTGGAATCCGAGAAGAGTGCCGTTATCGGTTCTGCTATCTTCCCCGATTATGTATGGCTGGCTACGGGTGGTAAGAGTCAGATGAGAGAAGAGAAACTCCGTGTACTGTCAGGGCGAACCGTGCTTCTCTTTCCCGATGCCGATGCTTATGCCGAGTGGAAACAGCGAGCCGAGAGCATGTACTTTTGTAAGGTGGTGGTTTCGGACATCATCGAAAGGAATGCCACCCCGAAACAAAAAGAAGCCCATATCGACATAGCCGATTGGATTATCTTTCAGATACGGGAGGGCAAGGTGATGAGTACAGCCAACCACTTGGTCGAGGCTGAGAGAATCCTCCAGCGGATGATAGAGAAGAATCCCGTCCTGCAAAAACTGATAGACGATTTAGACCTTGTGCTGGTCGGTGCATCTCCAATCGGCAACGATGATGAAAAACCTCCCTGACGGAGGAGAGCGGAAGCCGTAGGCTGGAGTTTGCAGACAATGGCTTGCCATTGATATAGCCCACTATAACTACACGCTCCGCTTACGTAGTTGTGGGCTCTCCCGAGGGGATTAGGGTTTTACCCTAATGACCCACTCAGGGCGTTTCTCCCCTGAGAACCCAGAGCAAAGAGTGACCCTCTCTTTGCAATCTCCGCTTATGGGTTGCACCCCTAAGAACCCCATGCGTTTACGGACAGCGGAAAAGCAAACAATAAAGTACAAACCAAAAAACAAGTATCTATGGCAACAAAATCAAGCATACATATCAAGCCCTGCAACATCGCATCGAGCGAGGCTCACAACAGGAGGACTGCCGAATACATGCGCCACATCGGAGAGTCCAGAATCTATGTCGTTCCTGAACTATCCACCGATAACGAACAGTGGATAAATCCCGACTTCGGCAGTCCGGATTTGCGGATGCATTATGACAATATCAGACAGATGGTAAAGGAAAAGACCGGACGTGCCATGCAGGAAAAGGAGCGTGAACGCAAAGGCAAGAACGGTAAAATAGTCAAGATTGCGGGATGCTCCCCCATACGTGAAGGAGTGCTGCTTGTCAGGTCGGACACCACACTGGCAGACGTGCGTAAATTCGGTGAGGAGTGTCAAAGACGGTGGGGAATCACACCGCTGCAAATCTTCCTGCACAAGGATGAAGGGCATTGGCTGAACGGTCAGCCGGAAGCGGAAGACAGGGAAAGCTTCAAAGTCGGGGACAGATGGTTCAAGCCGAACTATCATGCCCATATCGTTTTCGACTGGATGAACCACGAAACAGGAAAGAGCCGAAAGCTCAATGACGATGACATGATGCAGATGCAGACCCTTGCATCCGACATCCTGCTGATGGAACGCGGGCAGTCAAAGGCTGTCACTGGTAAGGAGCATCTGGAACGGAACGACTTTATCATTGAGAAGCAGAAAGCTGAACTGCAACGCATGGATGCAGCCAAACGGCACAAAGAAGAACAGATAAATCTTGCCGAGCAGGAACTGAAACAGGTGAAATCAGAAATACGCACTGACAAGTTAAAGAAGACAGCCACCACGGCAGCGACAGCCATAACTAGTGGAGTTGCTTCTCTTTTCGGGAGTGGAAAACTGAAAGAACTGGAACGTGCCAACGAAAAACTGCAAGACGAGGTTTCAAAACGGAACACCAATATTGAAAAATTGCAGAGCCAAGTACAGCAGATGCAGAAACAGCATGATACGCAAATCCACAATCTCAGAGAAATGCACAGGCAGGAACTTGACATGAAAGAAAAAGAACTGTCACGGCTCGCCAGAATCATAGACAAGGCTTTCAGGTGGTTTCCGATGTTCAGGGAAATGCTGCGCATGGAAAAGTTTTGTGCCATGCTGGGATTCTCTAAAGAAATGACTGAAAGTCTTATAGTCAAAAAAGAAGCCCTGAAATGTAGCGGTAAAATCTATTCCGAGCAACACAGGCGGAACTTTGATATAAAGGATGATATTTTAAGGGTGGAAAATGACCCTGACGATGAAAGCAGGCTGAACCTGACAATAAACAGGAAGCCGATTGCCGACTGGTTCAGGGAGCAATGGCACAGGCTTAGATATGGAGCAAGAGTGCCGCAACAGGAAGAAAGAAAAAGTAGAGGATTCAAATTATAATAGAAGCAATTTGATTAGTAATCTAAAAGCACTCCGATAACGATTAGAGTGCTTTTAGATTGTTTATCATTAATTATCAAAGCAAGTGCAGTTTAAGATTTTACTGAAGTTTGCATTAATAAAGAATATACTACAGCTGATATATGCGCAACATATTGTGACGCTTGTGATTCATTTCCCTTGAAATCCTTAACAAATACCGCTAAGGTATAACTGATATTATTAGGCAGACATATATAGGCAACATCATTGTGAGCTGCAAGAACACCATTTTCATTAACATAACCTGAACCTGTCTTATGCGCTATAACAACCCCTTCTTTATCAAGAAGTGGAGCTGCTATCCTATCTACACCTGTTTTGCATTCTTTTAACGTATTCTTAATGAAACTTTGTTTCTCATCATCGATAAGACCTTCAGTAAACAAACGATTCATCAACATTGCAGCACCAAGAGGAGATGTATAGTTAGAGTAAGCCTTGTTATGGTCAGCCGACATTTCCTCTTCCGTATAAGCTATCTGAAAACTTGAACGAGGAATGAGTGTGGCTATAAAACTATCTGTTTGAGCGACATTAACCATATCCTTAAACATAAGGTTGCTTGCATTGTTGTCACTCTGAGTAAGAGTATAACGCAGCAAATCTCTCACTGTCAATGATATGACTGGCCCTGAATAATCTTTCAGCATAGGACTCCAAGTCTTTGGGTCAAGTTTATCCCTATTTATATTTACTAAGGTATCAAGTGAAATTCCTTTATTGTCAAAGTCATTACAAAGAGCTAATGCCTGATGAACCTTAAACACACTCATCATAGGATAAACACTCTTATTATTGACCTTAACCGTATCTCTGTTATTAACAATAACCGCCACACCAATTTCGCCAGGACAAGCTGAGACAATTTGAGAAATGCTATCAGTCAAAACATTTGTTAAAGGAGGATTTGCGCTATCTTTTGTCGCTGATTTATGGAACAATGAAAATACCAAGATGAAAATGCAAACTAAAGCTATACTCAAAACTACGATTTGTTTTTTTCTGTTTTTTTCCATGTTTATATTATTTATATTTGTTTGACGAGAATATCTTTATTTGCCGACAAAGGTACATAACTTTACGGAAAAATATGTTTCTAAAATATATAAATAGACAGCTGTGGGGAAAATGTGGGGAAAAATTAGATAATTAAAAAGGCTAAATGACTGAAAATAATCACTTAGCCTTTTAATCCGTACCCAGACCCGTACTTCGTAATTGCTGCGCCCATCATTCAAGACTGTCAAATCGGGTCTTTCCTGTCAAGCCAATGATGCCTATGCGTATGCCAAACACATGGATTACGGATTTCTCGTTCCGTGAACAAACACTTTATCCGCAACTCTGCTATGTGGTGTATTGGCTTAACTCCATTTCTATGGGCAACACTTTTGTTGCAGATTTCAAGCAGCTTTTATCGAAATACCCATCAGTAAGAACTCGTTTATTAGGCTTTCCTCATAATTGGGAACAAGAGCCTTTGTGGAGATAAAATAATTGCCCTGTTTCTTAAAAAGCACTGGGGCAAACCAGCTCCGTCTTTAATTGTTTCCAATAAATGGATTGTTTCAAGCCCCTATAGAAAGAGAACAAAAATTCCTGTGTGAAAATTAATCTACGACAAGGAGCAAGCAAGGAGCAATATCAAACAAAAATCAATACCTTTGCAGTACATATGAGATAGACCAAAACAAAAGTGGAATATCGGAAACGAATAGCAAGGAAAAGAGAAGAAACGACCCAAGTTGATGTCCTTTTTGAGTTAATAATCAATAAAAGCGTTAAATCTTCACCTTTTAGAATGTGCAATTAAAAATAACAACCATATTTCTGACTTATTATCTATAAAATATTGAGTAATAATCGGTTGTAAATACTCTTTTTGTAAGTGTGTCAACAAATCTCTTGTATTGAGTTTTGTAACCATTAAAGAAATCTTTGTTGAGACGCTCAACAGAGAATGCTTCCGTTACATCATCTAAATATACTGAGCCTCTCTTATTCTTATTAATCAGTTCTATCAATCGATTAGCAGCTGTCGTGCATGGTTCACTTTCGCCTAACAAGAAAGTATATCTTTTGGGAGCTGTTTCTTTGATGCTTAAATTCCCTTCGGAATCAAAGACTGTTTGTTTAGAAACAAATGTCAAACGATATTCTGTTTGGATACCAGAATAATATAAGACAAGTGCTCCATTTATAATATCTTGGTCAACATATTTAGCCGCAATTTCTCGTAAGCCTTTTCGGTTACGAGAAATATGTATATTGTCAGCAACCTCAAACTTGAATAACCCTAATGAGCGTCCATCATTTAAATGTATCACTCCAATTTGGCCTCCATTTTTTACAAGATTATTATCAACGGACGTTTCTTTTGCCAGATAGTCAATCTTTGGGAACATCTGGGCAAGAATGTTTTTCCATTCGTTGAAGTCGAACGGTGCGGATAATTTATGTTTCAAATCTGTCTGGTTCATTGCTCTGCTTTGTTAAATGTTGAAACTTTCTGAGATAATAATCTCAGGGTGCAACTCTTTCTTTTGTTTTACATTTACTGTCTGTTGGATGTTGTCATACATCTTTACGCTTTCAAGCGGATAGACAGTAATTATTTTCATTAACTGCTCCAACAACACGACGGGATTTATCGGTGTCTTTTTTGTTGCGTTGCGGAGTTTGTTCACGTCGCGCTGCAATTGTTGGAACTTGCCTGTCGTTATGGCTCGTTTCGCTTTTCCTATCAAATCGCGCTCTTCGTCAGTTATATTTGCAATGCTGAAGAAACCATCAAGATAGGCAATCGCTTTTTTCTCGTTTGGACCTTGTGTCGGATTCACTTTGTTCACTGTCGCCTTATCTTTCTCTTCTTTTTCCGAGAAAACTTCAAGTGCTTTCGCAACTTGTTCATGGTGCTTGTCGTGCAATGGAATCGACTTTTCCTCCAAACGCGCTTCAAATTCTTTTACGGCCTCCAAGAATGTGAGTTCTTCAATGGTTCCGTCTTCACGAATGAAAGTGAAAGCGTCTCTGCGTTTGTTACGGATGAAGGTGATGGTACTCTTGGGAATGAGTTTGTTTTTTCGTCCTACTCTCGCACGCATTGGCAGTTTGTTGATACGTTTTATCAGTTCCGGATTTTCTTCTTTGAGTTGTCTGAGCCACATCAAATAACGCAGCTTCTCGTCTCGTTCCTCATCAACATTTTTGTCGAAAAGTCCAAAACTTTCCGGGTTCTCATCGGTTGAATATATTTGGCTGTCTTCTCCCAAAGCGGCGTGGAAGGCAAAGAGCTTCATTTTTGCCTTTTTTTCCAGTTCGATGTCGTCATTGACTTTTGCCGTAGGGAAAAAGTTGAAGATGTGAACTTCTTTTGCTGTGCTACCAATACGATTGACACGACCGATACGTTGCATCAGTCTTGTTGAATTCCAAGGGGTATCGTAATTCACAATCACATTGGCTCGGTGCAGGTTTACGCCTTCCGCCAATACTTCGGTGCAGATGACTATGTTGTAATCGTTCTTTTTTTCGCCTTTATAGTTTGCATCGAAGTTTGCTTCTAGAATCGGCATTTTGTCGTTGCGGTTATCGCTGTAGATAGTCAAGATTCTGTTAAAACCTTTGCCTTTCAGCGTCTCGGAAAGATATTTTGTCGTTTCCTTGCTTTCGGAGAATACCACAAGCTTTCCTTCCTGATTGATGGACTTGTCAAATAGGATTCCGTTAAGATAATCGGTGATGAAAAGTTCCAGTTTTGGGTCTGATGTTATTTTGTTCCAGTCAGAAACCAGTTCCGATAACAACTTGTCATCGTGTTCAAGTCCCGACTTGAAATTCTCGTCAAAGTCTTCTGGCGTACAAACCTCAATCGTAGGGTCGGTATATTTCGCTTCTTCAATCAATTTTATAAGTTCCTCTTCTTTGCCTTCGAGCAGATACTCGTTGACTTTAAGATTTGGAGCGATGTAAATTGTTCCATTCTCAAACATATCAAGCATAACCTTGTTGGCATCGAAGTATCGGCGCAACGATTGCTTGAAAGCAAAGAAACTGCTGTCTATTCTCTTTACGAGCAAGGTCTTCATAATGCTTGCCAACTGCATAGAAATCATGTCAGCTTTCTTGTACTTCTTTTTCTTGTCCTCGTTCAGATACTTTATAGCCTGATAACGATAATATTTAAGTCCGCTTTCCTTGTCACTAAGGTATTTGATTGTTTTGTCATACAAAGCCTCTAACTCTGCCTCCAGCTGATAGTAAATCTTGTGCGGTGCCTTGACATTAGGGAAATGAACTCCTTGTTCTTCCAAATCTTTCCGATAAGCATCATTCCCCATCAAGTCTGTACGGGTCCGTCGTACAGTCAATGGTTCGACAACCTTTGTACGGATCTTCTCGTAGATGACTTTTATCTGCTGTGATATATCTGCAATGTCATTCTGCTGCTTGAGTTTCTTGTATTGGTCAATTTGTTCCCGGAAGAAACGTTGCAAGTTACCTTCTTCCAAAGTGCTGTCTTTGGAATCTTGAAAAAGATAGACAAGGTTGGCGATGTCTTCTGGCTTGTTGTTCAAAGGTGTAGCCGAAACAAGAATGACTTTCTTGTCGTGAACACTTCCGTCGCTGTGTCGGCATTGGGTCTTGCAAAGCTTCTGAAGCTCGTTGTACATAGATGCCGTATCACTTCTGAATTTGTGCGCTTCATCCACTATCACCAAATCGTAAAGGGCAGGATTCTTTATCTTATGTAAACTGCCATTATTCACAATGGTATAATTATCCAACTTAAACTCATCAAGTGTGCGTTCCCAACCGTCTCTTAATGCAGGAGGAACAACAATCAATGTATGAGAGCGGTGCATCGGAAAACCATTTGCGAAGAAGAACTTTTTCGCAATGAGAGCCGATACAATGGTTTTCCCCAATCCTACAACGTCAGAAAGAAAAAAGCCGTTATACTTCATCATCTTCGAGTATCCATCGTTCACAGCATCTATCTGATACGACAGTTTCTTGTAACCTTTAGGCAAGTCGGAAACAGAATTGGGGTCAAAGTCAATGCTCTTTCCGAAATACTCTAATAATAATTTCAAATAAACTTCGTAAGGTGTGAAGTCTGGATTCAGGTAAGATTCTTTCTTTATTCTGTCAATATGGGTCAAATCAATCTCCACTGCTTCTTTCCACAATCTTTCAAATGTTTCTGTCGCAAACAGAATATCATCATCGTAGCGCAGTTCTACATTGAACTCGAAATTCTTTTCAAGTCCAGCCTCGGTAAGATTGCTTGATCCAGTAATCACCGAACCATAACCGTGTGGGTGGTACTCCTCTTCGCGAAATATGTATATTTTGGCATGGATGTTTTGTTTGGGATGTATGCGCATAACTATTTTGCCAGTCATTATGTCTTCAATGAACTGGCACATTCCGTCTTCAACTTCTTTATCGTATTTTGCTTCTTGGATATTGCTTTTTATTTCGTTGAAGAATTCTTCCTGTGTTTGCTTTTCGTTGGGATTGAACAACAAGCCTTGTTGATTAGCTTCATACGTCAATTTATCCACATTAATGCCAACAAGAAAGCGAATCTTAGGAGTCTGCGTTATGAATTTCCTGATTCTAAAATACCCGGAAGCTCTAAAATACCCTACAAGTGCATCAAAGAAATGCACTTTCTTATACTTGAAAACGCCTTCTATTTTTTCAAGAAGGGTATTTTCTTTTTCATTGGTGAAAAAATTTGTTCCCATAATCAAGCGTCTTTCAGAGTATTTATTAGATCTTTAGGCTCTACATTTAAAACAGTTGCAATCTTAACAAGCATTTCTAATGATGGTTGTGAAGTATTGGAACACCAACGAGAAATGGTAGCTTCATTCTTTTGAAGTTGTTCTGCCAACCATTTCCCTGTTCTGTTTTGTTCAACCAATACGACTTTTATTCTATTTATTCTTTCTGTTTCCATGCTTGTTTTGTTTTAGAGGATAGCAATAAATTGACTATATCTGCAAAGGTAGTGATAATTTTTTAAAATAAATATGATTCTAAGGTAAATATCATTCATACCTATCTGGAAAACTGGGGCAGCGGAGCAAGGCGCATTATGGATGCTTGTAAAGTACAAGGCGTGGAAGCACCTACATGGTGTGACAATGGAGGCTTCATCACTGTCACTTTCAAGCGTCCTGATTTCACATCCGGCACAACACAAACAGATAAAGAGGACAAGTACCCCCTAAGTACCCCTCAAGTACCCCCTAAGTACCCCACAAGTGGAATTACTCATTCAGAAAATGAGCGATTCTTATATGACCATGAGAGATATGGCAGATGTATGTGATATTAAAGACTTAAAGTATTTCCGTGAGAGCTATATTACTCCTGCATTAGAAGAAGGATTAATCGAACGGCTTTATCCCAACCAACCGAAGCATCCAAAGCAGCAATACAGGTTGACAAAAATGGCTAAAGAATGGCTGACCGGGAAAGTAAAATAGAATCATATTTTGTGTATCACCGCATCGGAATGACTATCCCATTCCGATGCGGTTTTTAATGTTTCGATACTTGTTTAACGGTGTCGCAAGTTAGCGGCTGTCATATTGCTGTGGCTGTTGTTGCCACTTAGCTTCCATCACCCTTGAAAGCTCGACAATCTCCCGGCTCAGCTTTATAAGGTCGATGGTACACTTCTCCAGCTTGTAGAGCAACGCCATCGCCTTCTTCTCTGAGAAGTGGATGCGTAGCTCTTTAACGACCTGATTGTAGTTCGTGCCGATGCAGCGGAACTGGGCATGGAAATCCGACAGCTTGGTGTAGTAGTCCACCAACGTCTTGTCCACTTTCAGCACCTTGAACTTCTGCCCGAAGAAGTGCGCCTTGAGAAAGACGGCTTTCGCGTACACGTTCGATTCCTCGTACATTGTCAGGAACCTGCTCCATTCCACATCATCGAAGCGCACCATCACGCAGTGCGTCTTCGGGTTCAACTTGGGATTTCTCCCGTACTTGCTCTTCTTTTTCATACTTCTTATTCTTTCAATTTTATGGCTTGTCCATTGTTTAATCTTTGATTAATGAACCCCGAAATTATCCGACTGCGGAGGATAATTCTGCCCACGGCGGTGAAGGCATTTTCAGTTACTTAGAATTATTCGGGTAACTGAAAATATATCTTGCTGTGTCTTTGAGGACACAAAAATCCTCCGCCTGTCGGATTTGTTTCCGGGTGTACTCACTCATCTTGGGTATCGGTTAAGCCGATGAAGTGTATTCACCAGCCCAACCGACTTTCTGTAATCCCGTCAGAGCTTGCGCCACTGCTCGATGTCGTTCCGATAGGTGTCGAGGTGCAGGCGGACGAGGTTTTCAATCAGCCCCGATGCGCTCATGCCCTTTCCTCCGAGGAAGCGGACAACCCTGTCGAGTTCGTCACGCACCGTCTCGCTGACGAACACGGGCTTGCGGTTGACAAGTTTCGGGACTTTCAGGTAGGTGGCGCGGTACTCCTCCAACGACAACCTGCGCTGCTTGCTGCTGACACGCTTCTGCGGCATTGCCGTTTTCTCGACCGCCTCACTTGACGGTTCATCCGCCATAGCGGTCTCCGTTTCCTCCGTAACGGTATTGCCGGGCAGTTCCAGCTCATCCGGCTCCAGACCGATACGTCTGTAGATGTCATTCATCGACTTGGGAGTGTAGGATTCCCTACGTCCCATCTTTTCCACGATTTCACGAGCCTGCTGCTCTGTAATGTTTGGTTCTCTCTTCATTGTAAAAAACAAATTGATTAAGTTATTAACTGTGGTCTTGGTAAACACCTTGACCGATTATCGGGAGCAAAGTAAGGTGCTTTAATACAGTCAGTCAAGCACTTGGATTCTCTTAGGCAATTTTGTGTGGTTTTGCATTATGGCGGTTGATAAAGCGGTGAGGACTTCACCGTTTTGCCGGATGTATATGCCCGAAAGGGCAAAGACTCAATCGTAGGCGAATTTGAATTAAGCCCTTATTTTTCCCCTTGCCACCTTTCTATTTTTTAGAATTAAGAGGATAACCGCTGCCTCCAGCCAATGCCAACCTCTACCACCCTGTGCCACTTGCTGCCAGACCTGATTGAAACCATTGCCGGATGCCGGATTATGTATTTCTTTGCAGGAGAAGGAATGATAGCCGCCAAAGGGAAGTCAGCATCCCGGACAATGACTGCCGTATCAGCGCAACACGCTTCCACTTTCGGGGAACCTATTGTCAGGTAACGGATTATATATTCCTTTGCGGCAAAAGAAACAGTAACAACTAAAAGAAAGACAATATGGAAATCGTATCAATCGAGAGAAAGACCTTCGAGGAACTGGTCGCCAAGTTCGACCGCTTCGTCAGCCGTATGGATGCCATCTGCCATCGTCACGGCGAAAAGAAAATGAGCGAGTGGATGGACAATCAGGACGTGTGCCGGATGCTGAACATCAGCCCACGAACATTGCAGACGCTTCGGGACAACGGGACTTTGGCATACAGCCAAATAAACCACAAGACCTACTATCGTCCCGAAGATGTGCAGCGCATCGTCTCCATCGTGGAGGACAGGCGAAAGGAAGCACGATTCAAAGGTAGAACTATATAAACCAAGTATAGTATATCACTGATAATACCCACTAAAATCCAAAGTAACATGAATGAACTGATTAACAAAGACAACGAGTGGATAATCCACTTCATGGGCAGTCTTGACCGTCTGCTGTACAACGTAGAGCATCTGACCGCCAGCTACCGCCCGACACTGAACGGGGAGCGTTTTTTCACCGACAAGGAGGTGTCGGCACGGTTGAAGGTGAGCCGCCGGACGCTTCAGGACTACCGCAACGAAGGACGGATAGCTTATATCCAGTTGGGTGGAAAAATCCTCTACCGTGAATCCGACATCGAAAGGATGCTGGCTGACGGCTACCGTTCCGCCTACAGACTGACGGCAACCTGATTTTCTTGAAGGAGCGCAGTTTGCCGTCTGCCCCATGTTTGCGGCAGCAATGGCACAACAAAAAGAAAAAGGAACGGTTTACGGATGAAGCATCAATGTTTAGCTTCGTCTGTAAGCCGTTCCTTCTCTTTCTTCTGATTTCCCGTCAGTCGCTTGTTTCCGTTGCCGGATGCCCCAAATTCGTGTGGCTGGCAGTGGCAAGGTTTTCGGGCTGAATACGCTCAACTTCGTTTGAGGAAGATTCCGCCCGAAACGGCTCTGCCGCCTGACCTTGCCAATACCGTCAGAGCCATACGCTACCTTTGCATCCGAGCATCGGGAACAGGTGGCTGACGGGATGAGCCTCAATTATACCATAGGTTACCGCCCTTGCCACAAGAGAAGAACAAGATAATCGAATTCCCTCTCTTGGTGGCGCAGATTTCATTTATTATGAACCGTCTGAACAAAAGGGTCTCTTTGCTACATATTTTGAAAGCGATGGCTATAATCATTTCAAGGCTGTAAACATCATAACTGATGCCGTCAGGCTGCTTGATATACTTCTTCGTATCAGTCTCGCTCAGTTCCTTATTCTTATAGATTGCCCATATCGCCTTGCGGATGTCGCACGAGAAAACCCCGAACAGGTCGGCTATCTCGAACTTTGTCATCCATACAGGTGCTTTCGGCATAGTGACTATACCTGTTTCATTGATTGTTATTATTCCTCTGTTCATAATCAAAGACTTTTTGATAGGACACTTTTTACATTCATCATATCTTTGAGGATGGAAGAATCCAACACACGGGCATAGTGCTGCGTCATTTTTATATTGGAATGACCGAGCATTTTTGCCACATTTTCAATGCTTACGCCATTGGCGAGGCACACAGAGGTCGCATACGAGTGGCGAGCCACATGCGTGGTCAAGCTCTTTGAAATACCACACAAATCGGCAATCTCTTTCAGATAACTGTTCATCTTCTGATTGCAGGGGACGGGGAGCAATACATTTTTCTTTTGGCAAGTCGGATGGCTTTTGTATTTCTCCAAAATCTGCATCGGAATGTCGAGCAAGGGAATGTTGCACATGTTCTTTGTCTTTTGGCGAGGCTTCCGAATCCAATAGTTACCATTATTGTCTTGAACGATATGTTCAGCAGATAACTGTTGCACATCACTGAACGCCAACCCAGTGAAGGACGCAAAGATGAAGACATCTCGCACAACTGTAATCCTATCCAAAGAAAACTCCTTGTTGTAGATACGGTGCAGTTCGTCCAAGGTCAGAAACTCACGGATGACTTCTTTCTCGTGGAACTTGATTCCGATAAACGGGTCTTTGGTTATCCATTCGTTGGCAAGTGCGAGGTTAGTTATCTTCTTCAGGCACTTCATATAACGGATGACCGTATTTTGCTGGCACTCCTTTTCCGTCTTGAGATAAAACTCAAAAGCACGAACTAACTCACCATTGACTTCCGACAATGGCAAATCTTCCTTATAGTATTTTAGTCTGATAAGTTCTGCAAGATAACGCTTGCAGCTTTCATAACGACGGACGGTAATCAGGGCATAATCCTTGCCTACAAGCTCACGGCATTGGTCGTTATGCTCCTGCATCGTTCCAATAATCGTGCGGACTTCCTTCACTTCTTCGTTAATTCCGAAGAACTTCTCTTGCAAGATTCGGGCTGAGACGGGATGATTCCGCTCTTCCTGTTCATCGAACAGCTTGCGCAACTTGATTTTGGCTTGCTCAATGTAGAGGTTGAGTTCACAAGCCTTGCGGCTCTTGCCTTTGGCGCACTCCTTCGCCTGATTCCATTGGACAGGCTCAATGCTCATGCGGATGTTGTTTTCCACTCGCTCACCGTTCACGGTGATGCGCATACATACGGAGGCTTCCCCGTTTTTCAGCAGTTTGGCTTTCTTGATGAAGAAAAGCACATTGAATGAGTTTCGTTTCATGTTCCTACAGTTTTTTCGTTGGACAAAAGTAGGAAACCATACACGCTTTCTCGACACGCAAAATATTGCAAATCAGAGAGAAACAATCTTGTTCGGTGGAGATTCGCGCTCCACCTTTCTTGCTCCACCGATTGGAACACCGGGAACGGTAATATTCTGCCGTTTTTTGCGTCCTCTCGGAAAACAAAAAATCCCGATTTCGTTTGGAAATCAGGATTTTACTGCTTATTGCTTTTCTTAAAAGTGGTGCCACCAGGAATCGAACCGGGGACACAAGGATTTTCAGTCCTTTGCTCTACCAACTGAGCTATGGCACCATCCTCTCTAAATAGCACTGCTATTCAGCGATTTACGCATAGCCCGTTCGCCCCTTGTTTCTGTCTTTTCGTTGCGGTTTAAACGCTGGTTTAAACAAATTGCAAAGTTAATAAATAAGTAAACTATCTGTAAATCTTATAGATATGAGTTAAAAACAGCATCGAAAACAGAAAAAAACGGCGCAAAATTTTCCCCTCCTGCCGCTTTCCCGTTTTTATCAATTTTCAGTAGCTTTGATTTCTATAAATAAAAAATCCCCGACCGTATGGCCGAGGATTAGCATTGTAGTTCTTCATATTCTGGTGACGTAATTTCAAAAAATTCATTTTATATAGCCCTTGAAAAATATGTCACTTGATTAACAAAGCATCATATCGTATTTGATAATCATAGCTAAACAGCTCTTCATCAGAGCAATCCTTTTTTAATATACAATCCAACTCAAAACTGCTACATATTCCATATCCCCAATATCTGCTCTTTATTTGAATCAATTTTCGCCGCTTGAGATTATTCGTACAATTATCATAAACTTTTTTGAGCGGCATCGGTAATTGTGCTGATACTTTTCTACGTTCAGCCATCCATTTATCCCAAAAGCGCATATCATTTTTTAAGGCACATTGCTTTTCTTCCACGCTATATTCCTCATAATCTGAATTAATCACATCAAAGAAATCCGAATATGCTCTATGTGCCATTTTATCTGGAATCAACCTATGTCGTTCTGTCGGCTGATAATTGGAATCACCCAAAGTAAAATAATAATCCAATAATGAAATCAATCTCTGCTCGTAGCTTTCAATGAAGAACTCGCCATACGCCAGTGGTGCTCCTGACCCACCATGTTTCCCGACAACTAATTTATCGCATATATCATGTAAGGCTTCTTCATATTCTTTCCATGCACAATGTTCTGCAATTAAAATATCCTTAAACTCATTGCTACAATCCAACAGTCGATTGTTGTATATTTCTACCTTACATTCATGTAATTTGGTCGCCAACCATGCTTGTATATTAGCATCCCATTGTGAGCCGAGCGAGTATGATAATAATGAATCAATTTGTTCCGAAAATCTTTGGAAATTTTCTGTTTCCGTTGTAGAAGAATTAAGAGGGTAATATTCATTAATACGCCAAAGAATCATATCTAAATCATCTTGATAAGGCGTTGTTTTATTCGTAAACCATAAAGTAGCAAAATCATTTACCGCCGTGATATGGGGTATATCTCGGAACCATTCGATTCTATCATAGAAACCGTAACGTTCAGTACGATGCAAACTATCGAATCGTCGTTGATATTCAGCTATCTTGTCTTTTGATGGCTTGCCAAATAAATAAGGGATAGAATCAGCATCTCTCCACTTAAACTTAAAATGGATGGTATCATAATATGTCTTGATTGTAAGTTCCGTTGAATCTTCTCCAACCTGCTCAATCTGCCTTACCTGTCTATCGCCACAACCAAGCATTATTAAGCCAACAACAAGTATTAGTATACAGTTCTTTATCATCTGTGACACAATTATAAAATGTTCATTTTATATAGCCCTTGAAAAATATGTCACTTAATCTTTACCGATTTTTCAACCCCTTTGTGCCACTCTGTTTCATCGTCCCATTCAATCGTTTGAACGATTACATACCCTGTCTTATTAGGGGCGATCCTTACTAAATCGGGCGCATCGCCATTTATAGGGTCAAAAAAGGCATCATGTGTATATACACTCACTATTTCTTTCCACACTCCCTTACGAAGTGAATATACCTTATAGAAAACAAAGCGGCTAACAGCTCTCTCAATAAAGCCAATTTCATCCGTACCATCACCATTCAAATCACCCTCGTTGGTTAAGCGCTCAATCTGAAATTCAGTTTCTATGGCAGGAATTGTTGGATTACTGAATGTTATATTATTGAGCTTCCCATCATCTACTTCATCAAGGCTGTAATATTCAGCAGGGTTTGATTCGCTGTAAGCATATTCGATCTTTCCATCACCGTTAAAATCCCCTTGTATAGTATCTCGTTCATAACTATCTCCTATAATCGAATCGGTTTGTTCAGTTTGCCTTATTCTATTTTCTACAACTATATTCGCTGGATTCCTATTCCCACACCCAACAATCAGCAGGACGAATATGGGGAGTAAGTAGGGTTTCATAATTAGTTAATCAATGTTGTGTCATATAATGGATTATGCGCCTGTTCAACTTCTTCCAGTTTGTGATATTCATCTAAGAATTGGGCATGCATTATATTTATAATTTCAAAATAGGAAGAAAAGTTTACTCTTAATTCATCCACGTAGTGAATAAGACTCTCGGCAGAAAATGATATGAATAATTGTGACGATTTTCCTGATTGTTCCAATACCTCTATTTTCCCAACTATGGTATTACTCATAACCTTGGTGGCGGCAAGAAGAGCAATCTTATAATAGCCTTGGAATGGCCTTTGTAAAAGCAGTGAGAATTTGGGAGCCTCGTGCATAATACGATAGATTATACTTTCTGACTTAAAGTATATATCCCCGTTTTCCTTGTAGGGATAGAAACCTTCGATTTTAATGATTTGTTCGATGGCAGATGACGTCAGTTCGCCAAATATCTTCTTTTTTCGTTTATACTTAAGGTAATAATAATCCAGACAGATTAATGCTACCAACATGAACCCTACTGCCAAGATTACGATTGATGACTTTGCCTCATCACCAACAAGCGTACTTATCAAGCAAAACAAGTAAGTTACAACAACAGCAATACATTCACCGAACGATAATCCGTTGTCAGAAGGTTCTTTCATTCTAGCAATAATTCGTCTGGCGCGAGTTTTTACTTGTTGTTTCTCGCTCGGTTCGTATAAGTGGCATTTATCGTCAAAATCTGCATATTCATTGGTAAGGCCACACAAAATTCCTCGCTCTATGTCCTTTTGGCAATGTTTGCAGGTTTCGCATATTTTTACTCGTTCTTCTCGTGTCATCGGATTGAGTGTTATAGATTGATAATTAATTAATGTAAAGTATTTATGAAGATTGTAATTAATATTGGCCTTTAAAATTATTTCATCGATGCTATAAGTTTTTCCTAATCTTCTTTTGCAACTCCTTATCTTTATATCCGTTCTTCTTGGCTCGTTTCAGCCAGAATTTAGCTTGTTTCCAATCTTGTAAATCGACATAATGCTGGGCTAATTTTTCTTGTGCAACCCAATCGTCTTGTTCAGCCGCTTTGAGCCACCATATAACAGCAGAATCAATGTCTGCCCCCTTTCGTTTAATCAAGTCGGGACGATAGGCATAGCAACCCCCTAATTGGCTCTGTGATTCTGCATAACCTGCTTCTGCCGACTTAAACAGACTTTCGACTGCGGTATCTTTATCTCCATCACCGAAAAGCATCCAATGAAAGAATTGGTAGTATTGCTTATCAGCCAATTTCTCGGCCTCTGAAAATGGTCTTTCGGGTTGGCTTTGGCAACAGACGAACAAAATGCCCATCAGTATAAGTAAGTAGTTTTTCATCGTTCGTTTTCTTCTTTGCAAAACAATCCTTTGATTTTGCGCCATATGTTAGATTGCCAACAATTACCGTATTCTGTTTCTGCATAACCCAATGTGCGGACTTGATAGCTTTTCCCGTTGGAATGTATTATTTGCAGATTTGAGTGGTACACTTTTGTACTTTCTATACGAATAGAATCACCATTATCAGCCACCCACCAAGAATTATCTTTCGGAAAATATTGGATAGTCCGCATTACAACTGAATCCGTCCATATCTTATCATCGGGATTTGTAACGCTTAATAAATGACAACTCCATTCTTCTCCGTTTTGTATTAAGTAACAGTTTTCATTACCGTATATTCTGGCTTCCATTATTTCATCACCAAAAATATTAGGCATGGCAATCGTGAAATCAAACAATAGTACAACAATCAGTAAGCCTATTTTGCTACCTCTGTCTAATTTTGCATTTTTCTGTTTTACAAAGAATATTGGCAAAATTGAAGATATTAATACGCTAAACCATCCAAAATGAAAGAGTATTTCCAGATATATATGGCGCAAAAGTACATGTTCGGAGTAGAGATAAAATGCACCGACTTTCCATGCTCCAATCAATAGTCCAAGCCCTAATAGAAATGCACTAAAATAGAGCCGTATATTGGGACGTGACAGTTTGCGGATATTCACCCAGATAAGAATAGCCGCAGCCATCATTAGTAAAGTATATCGTAATGTTGGATGCCCGTCTATCAGTCCTCCATCACTCCAATAATGAAAATCCAGATAATCAAGGCAATAATTATAGGCAATATAATAGATTGTCAAACTCCCTACGATGTAGGCAGTTCTTACAAGTATGCTTTTAAGCGTGGGATTGAGGGTCATGGATTAGTTATTGAGGGATTTAATTATTCTTGCAACAACAGGAGCACAAAGCGGAACACCATAGTAAGTGCCATTATATATATTTTGCTCCATGATTACGAAGATTCTGTATTGCGGATTCTCGGCAGGATAGTATGCCGTCAGACTGCCCCAATAATGCCGTTTTCTATTGGCTCTGACTGTTGCACCTTTAGCGGCTATATCCAAACTTTCCAACCCAACATAATCGGTTCGGCAATCGTCATAGGAGAATTGTTTACTTTTCTCCGCAGCGATATTCATAAAATCTTGTTTGCAGGCTTTCGGCCCTCGTTTTGTCATTCTGCAATCTGCCGATGCAATGTCATTTCCTTTCATATCAGAGAGAATTACAGCTCCTTGCAGGGCTTTTTGAGCCGTCAATATGTCCGATAGGATTTGCTGGACGTTATCATGGCTTATTGTCTGTCCATTGGTGAATAGAGCCGATAAGATGAAAGCGACGGTTAGTAGATAGCGGTTCATAGGTGATAATGTTATGTGTATAATATAGCTGTGACGCATTTTGCAAAAATCTCTTTTATATACCCCTTTGAAAATTACGTCACTATCGAAAGAGCAGGGACAAACATTGCCAAAGTTTCAATACTGATTCTTTGGCAATGTCTGATGTCAAGTTAGGTTGTATCATCATTTTTATTCAACCAATGACTTATCCATAAAACACCAATGACAAGGATTGTAACAAAAATGCCCCATCCACTCGTAGATTCTTGGTCAAGAATAAGACGTAAAGGTGTAAATATCATAAGTCCTTTATATAATATTCACCCGCGATATATTTGCATTGGTCACAAAATCGACTGGATGTTGGATTATAGGATTGATTCCTGTATATAATTAAATCTTCCCCATAATATATTACTTTATAAACGGGATTCCCATTGTTGACTTTCTTATATAAATCGTATCGTCCCCAAGTTGCATATTCCCGTTCTCGACTATTGTATTTATATAATGTTACTTCTCCATTCTTTTTCCAATCAGAGGAAAAATTCTGTTGTTCATAGTACGCATGATTATCCCTTTGTTTTTTGCTGAATGGATTTTGACATTGCGTTAATACGAAGCTGGCACATAAAAGCAGTAATAAAGTTTTCATAATTATCTGATTTCAAAATATTTAATAAATACAGTTTTAAAAATTTCATCAAAAGAATGTTCGTTATTATTCATTGCTCGGATGTAGCTTTGCGCATATAATCCAATCCACCATGACACCCCATCTTCATCTTGAATGTTCCATCCGTTTGCCCGAACGGCTTGTTCTGTCCATGTTACCATGAATTGTAGAATTGTTGAATATGGGAAATTAACCACACCCTTTACAATTAAATTGTTGGCCATACCAGCAATTTGCGGCTCGATGTTTCTTTCTTGGCTTTTTAGGGCTACTTTTGTTGATGTGCAGTAGATTTCTGCTTCTTTTTCAATACCGAATGGAAAGATCATATATGTACTAAATTAATAATTACCAATTTGAATATCTACAAAATCCGACAAACCGCCATCCATACTTATTTCGGTTACAGGCAGTCCGAATATGTTGCGTGATTTTGAAATTGTGGCATAATGTTCTTTTAAACGATTCCCATAAATAGCAACCGACCCTATATCTCCTGCTCCATCAGGGCAAAACATAAACAGATTCACGGGCTGGCCTTGGTTGGATATTTCTATGGACATACATCCTGTACTCAACAATTCCGATTTAAGATTTACCGATAAATGTTGAAATGCAGGACTTGTCTGAATGTTACGATGCAAGTTCGTAACGATGGCTTGGCTTCGCTCATTGAGCCGACAGGGTGGGAACATAGTTCATCATTTATATACATCCAACCCCCAGATGTGATTAGTAATAAAAGAAAGCGCAGGGCTGATGACTTATTTTAGTGCGACAGGTCGTAGGAAACCCAATAGATAAAATAAGCAACAACCCCGCGCCTGTATCGTGAAGATACGACGGGAGGGCAATGCCACTTATCCTCTCTATTGTGCTTGGAATTTCCTACGTTCGTCGCACGAGAATAAAGTTACACTTCCGTATTCAGTATGTTTTCCACAAAAGTAAAAAACAAACATCGGAAATGCAATGGCAAAACCACTCTTTTTTCAAGGTTGTTGCAGATTCAAATTTCGTCAAAACAAAGTTGCCAAACAAGTGGAAAAGGGCTGGAAAATAATCTTTGTTTCTTGTAACTTGGGTTAGATGCTTTGTTATTCAATTTAAGCCGACATATTCCCTCTAATCAGGTGTTGCAAATCATTCCAACCCTCAATTATCGGGAATATGCCAGCATGAAAACAAAAATTAGGGGTAGTAAAATCTTGTCGAGATTACAATACCCCTAATTTCTGTAATTTATAGGTTTCAATAAATAGAAATACGGTTGTAGTTTTACTCTCCTGCAATTTTCCGTATCACGCTGTCCATACAGATAGCCTGTCCGCTGGCTAATCTTCCCCACCAACAGCAACCGTATTCGTCGATAATAACCTCTCCCTCTCGTTTCAGTCGTTCTGCCAGCCAACCGTCAATCAGCCACCATTCCATGACATCTCCCAAGAACGGATAGATATATTCTTCGGGTAGCAGGTTCTTATTCAGCATTTCATCCACGACCGCGGTTTGATTCGTCAATACGCAGTTCTCCACCAATCGCTGTGCTGTCATTGGATTCCCTGTTGAGCGGCTATGTTACGAAGCCATTGATTAGCAAACAAGGTATGGCTGGCCTGCAAGCGAGGATTCAAGGCTATTCCATCTTCCGACCATCTGACGCTGTTTTCCTCGATACCGCAATAGTCGTTGCGATAGTAGTACGGAATGAATTGCCGTGTTTCATTGTGCAGGGCAAAGAGCATTTCAGGGTCGCGCATGGCATCGCCGTTCTGCTGTCCGTAATGAGCCAGCGAAAAAAAGTCGTACTTGTCGATACGGCCGATCAATTCAAGGTAGACGGGCATATAAGTACCGTCCGAGTTGTCGATTTTGGTTGTTTGCAGAGCCAATAATGCGCGGAAAATCTCTGCCGCCTTTCTGTCAAGTGTTTTCATACATAAAACGGTTTTACATTTGACAATAGGGAGGGGGCTTTAGTATGGAGTAACTGTATGTGCAGGGGATATATTTTACAAAAGAAACAGACATTATGGCCTGTTTCTGTTAAGCGCCTACGGCGTGTATTTAAGGAAAATAATAATCAATGACAGGAAGTCTACGTTCTACACATTCTCCTTTGGGGTTTTTCATAATTGCATTTGCATAGCATGGAACATGAATTTTTGCACCAACTAAATGCTTAATCAATTCAATATCATCATAATACTTGCTTGCATCCACAACAGCAGTCCCATACATGTTGCCATCAATATCTTGACGCCGTAATTGAGATAAGGCAAAATATGAGGGATATACACGATTTTTTATAACGGTTACATATGTTTCCTGCTTAGCACCAAATAAAAAGGTAATCTGGATGTCTTTTTCTGTCCAAGGAAACTCGACAATATCCCCCAATGTAATATTCCAAGGTAAAGATTTTGTTATAGGTTCTATCAGGTGTTTTATATCAGAAACATATTGAGATGACGCCCATTTTGGTATTAACCATGGAAATTCTGTCAAAGGTTTATATTCTTTTATTTTCATACAAACATAATCTATTAATATTCAACAATATATCACACGCAAAATTTAGTGACGTAATTTTCAAGGGGTATATAAATAAGAAATTCCCAAAATATGTCACTGTTCTTCGGCTCGCCGTTTTTTCCATGCTTCGCGTAATATGCGCTCCTTTTCTTCTTGTTCTGCTTTCCATCTTTTCTTAAATTCATCTTCTTTTGCCTTTTGTTTTTTTGCCTGTTCGGAAAGAAAAATAATAACAATTATAGCAGCAATAAAACCGATGGCAGGGCTAAAAGCACCCCAAAGGAATTCTCCGACACTCATAACTATATGATTTAATATTGTTTAAATATGTCGTAAAAGAGACATGATAAGTGATTATAATTAGTGACGCAATTTTCAAGGGGTATATAAAAGAGAAATTCTAAAATTATGTCACATTCTGAAATTTCTTCGCACCCAGTTTCCAAGTTCGCTTTGTCCCTGTCCGTACTTCAGTTGCATCAAAATAGAGCATAATCGAATTGCCTACTCCCCGTCTATCGTATTCGATGGAATAACTGTCAAAAATCGCTTTCATCTTCGAATTTATCTCGGAGGTCTTATAAACAGTATTCGGAGCAAAGGCGGCATAGACTTCATTAATGACACTTTTTTCTTTTGCACGTTTTAAGAATTTCACCCGTTTTATCTCTGTACGGACATCCGAATCCACAAAATTCAACTCTCGGACTTTCCGTAATCCTATCATATTATATGCGTCGTAATAAAGGGCATATTCGCGTTGCAACTCTTTTAGAAATTCCATGTCATACGATTTGCTGGATAAGCATATACGGGAGAATATTGAAAATAAGAGCGTAATCCGTTCTGATTTCAATCTGGTCTTATCATCCAATATCTTTCGGTCATTGTCTGTATAGGCCGCATATTCCGCCTTGGAAACGACTTTAAATGCACCGCTGCGGCAATAGGCTTTATGGAGGATTGCAGGATAGCGGTATAGCATTTTCAACCGTTCGTCCAGATAGGCGTTGTTATAGCGGAAATAGTTGATTTCTCCCTTATCCGTTACAAATCCCAAACGCTTGTATTCCACCCGTTCGATAGCTTGGTCTAAAACACATATTTCACCCTGCGTCGTCAATGTCTTTCTCAAATCGAGCAGTTTGTGAAAACCTGCGTGTTCCTCCCGTAAAAACGTTTCCAATTCCGCTTTGTCTTTACATATCATCTTGGAATTGGTATTGGTGATATGGGTGATTTTACCTGTCCCGTTGCGGAATCTGCCCACAATCTGTATGGCTTCCGTTTCTGGGTCGATGAGTGAATAGGGCGTTTGGTTCGGGAGTACCTTATAGACCTGTGTAATCATAATAACCGCAGGCTTATAATCGAGCGTAATATCTACCGCAGAATAGAAACGGCTTGTAAAGAAATTGTATTTGTTCAGTACGGTTTTTCCGCTCTTGTCCGTCACGGAATCAAAAGCCTTATATCCCTCTTTATGGAGTTCCCGTTGTGCTTCCGTACTGCAATAGACATTCGTGTAATCTCCTATCTTGAATGAATCAATCAATTCCTTAATACCCTGCACCGAATTATAGAATATACAGATTGGAGTATCTTCCATGCTAAGACTGTTCAATGTCTGTTTTAGCATGACCTCTACATTATTGGTCGGCTTCAACTCCAATTCTTTGCTGTAATCGTATGTCGGTCTTATCTTGATAATTTTAAATTCCTGTTCTTCAAAGCGCGGGTCATCAATGACAATCGGAGTTGCCGATACCATTGCTTTATGGGTGAACTTAAAGAAATCATCAATCGGCAAGGTTATATGCTGTCGATAATCCACCTCGGCGACTATCTTTTCACATTCATCGAACAGCAGGAAATAGTCTTGCAGATAAGGGATACGCAACTGTTTGAGTGCATTTATCACTTTCGGATAACTGTCGGGAGTGGTCATTAGCTTTACAGGGCCTGTCTGTTCTGAAATCCGTTGCTTGACCATTGCCGCCGACATCGTTTCGCCGTACACACCGATAATATTCGGATGCTGTTGTTCCTTGCCGATTATGACGGGTACATTCGGTTCAATGATAATCGAGTTGCGTTCGGAATGAATCTCCAGCCATGTAGCACCGACACCGCAGATAGTCTTGTCGATAATCGTATTGGTGGGTATCTCTTTAAATACCGCGTCCAAATGCTGACCTGCGGCAATATCCCGTTCTTCTATCGGCAGTTTATTGTTTTGCAGGTCGGGAATGGCGGTCGCTACAAATGAATAGACATAGGGAGTAGTGGACGCCAGCGTTGCCAATAAATCCGCTTGTGTCAATGGGAAGAATCCATAGTCGATGCTCCCGAACGGATATTTGGCCATTACATGCGTTCCCTGTACTCCGTCCTGTTCTTCATTCCGAAAAATAGCCGCATCCCGTTCCAACTCCCGCTTTATATGCTTGTAAAAGTAGTCCGAATCGGGATTGGGTTTCGGAATCTCCAATGGTTTAAGGTAGGTCGGGAAGCCTTCGTTATGCCCTGTAAACAGATAGCACAATAAGAATTTCTCGAACTCGGGTGTAAGCCAAACAGAAATAGCAGATGGCAGGTCTTCAACAGCTATCTTTATATAAAATCTGGGAATACCGCGTTCAAGTTGGAGTTGCCCGTTAATTTGCACTCCATCCCGCACCATCTTATGGAAGATATGGCAGTGTCGGGCATTATCCGAGAATTTTAACTCCCAAAGTTCCTGTTCTCTTACATTATAACCAATGATGGGTGGTAGATTATCCATATCAATTTTCATAGGAATCAGAGGAGTTTATTTAGTTTCTCATCTAATTCTGCCGTCGTATAGGGGAATGTGCCGTAATTGATTCGCCCATACTGATATACAGCCTTATATTCTTGGCTGACGGTATTATATCGACCGACGTTCCTGTCCCTGTCACTTTTGAATAAACGCAGGATATAGGCTTCATCGACATTCTTGTCTATGTTGTTGATTTTTGGATAGTAAGAACGTTTATTGCCACACATCAGGTAAGTTATAACAAAGTCCACAATGTCGGAGTTCAGATACAACCGACGCTTGACATTGTTTACATCTTCAAATTCATAATAGGCCATGCCCGATTTTACACGGCAGGCCAAATCCAAGTATTGTGCTTTCTCCATCAGTAAAAAAAGCATATTGGATGCTGTTTCGTTGTCGATGCTTAATAAAGCAGATACAGGAACGGCTTTCAGTTCTCCGAACTGTGCGTTCTCGGCATCCATCATTTCTTCATACTCGGCTTCGCTTACATAATTGTTCATAGTAGGTATAGGTTTATTGGTTAGTCCTTTAAAGATAGCAAAAAAATAAGAGATTGTCCGTTTCCAGACAATCTCTTTTGGGTAGTGACGCATTTTTTTAGGGGTATATAAAACAAATTTTCCAAAAATATGTCACCTGTCATAGCAAGTTCTGCATAGCTGCGTCGATTTGAGAGTTCTCGAAACTGTCCAAGTAAATCTGTGTAACCTTTTCAGAACTATGCCCCAACGATTCACAAATTATTGACGTGCTGACGCCCTCACGCTTCAATACGGTAGCAAAGCTATGCCGCGAAACATAGGTTGTTAAGTCGATAGGTATTTCCAACTCTTTTCCTACCTCCTTTAACCGTTCGTTCACTTTGGAAATGACTTTGTGAACTCGATTGCGTTGCTGTTGCTCGGTCTTATGAAACGCTGAAAGAATGGGAAACAAAAAGAGCGCACCATCTTGTCGGTAACGCTCTATAATCTCCTGTGCTTTGGACTGTAAAGGTAGCCTTATCAACTTATGTGTCTTACGCCGTGTGTAAATCAGCCGTCCATCCACAATATTATCGGTTTTGAGGTAGGCTATATCTACGAAATTGATTCCACCCATAAAGTAGCCGAACGCGAACAAATCGACTGCAAATTGCTTATAGAAATCATTACTGCGGTATTCTATAATCCGCATGATGTCTGCCTTACTTATGGCTCGCTTTGCCGTCGCTTGGTGCAGTTTGGAAACCTTGTAGGATTTGAACGGGTAATAATCCGCTTTCACACACTTTTCCTCAATGGCTACATTATAAACAGCCCGCAGGGTACGGAATCGACGGCCTATCGTGTTTTCTGAAAAGCCCTGTCCCCGCAACCATGTTTCATAGCGTTTCAACCAAACTGTGTCGATGTCTGAAAAGTAGATATTCAGATGCCCGTTGAATTTCAGCAATGAATTGTAGACCTCTCTGTGCGATAACGCATAGCCCGTTCGCCCCGTTTGCTTCAAATTCTCGATTTGGGATTGGAACACCTCGCCAACGGTGCGTTTAGTAGTCTTATCTGCAACTCGTTCATGTAACGATGTTGCGGTAAACTCTTTTTTCTCGGCCTGCAATTCAATCATCTTGGCACGATAGGCTTCTATCTTATCTGCAATAAGGCGTTCGATATGTAGACGATTAGGGCAATTCCTACGCGGTCTGTTCTTCTCGAAATCCCACAAGGCAGGATTTACAGAAACACCGATGCTGGAATATTTCAGTTTTCGGTCTTTCGTGATTCGTAACATAAGCGGTGATTCATTGTTTGCCAATACTTTGGACTTGTAGCAAACGACCTCGATTGTGGCACTCATGGTTTAAACAACGGTTTAAACAACCTGCTCAAACCACCGTAAAACCGCTACGAAAAAGACAAAAAGAAAACCACCTACATTGCTGTAAGTGGTTGATTTTCTTTGTGGTACCAGCGGGAATCGAACCAGCGACACAAGGATTTTCAGTCCTTTGCTCTACCAACTGAGCTATGGCACCATCCGTAGAGTTATGAAACTCTGTTACAAATGATTACGAAACTTCGTCTTTCTTCTGACACCCGACCTTTTCAGTTCGGTTTACAACGTGGTTTATACACATTGTCTGCCAAAGAACGATTCCCGTTTCGGTTTCATTGCGTGTGCAAAGGTAAGCATTTTTCTCGAACTTGCAAAAGTTTACCTGAAAATTTACAACTTTTTGCCCTTTGACTGCCATACGGACGCGATTACAGCCATTTTATTGTTGCCGATCACGCGTTTTTTATTCCGCTGCTTTCATGACAATGGGGCAGATAACTGTCCTCCGTTGTCCCTCTGTTCGAACGGCGGTGCGATTTCGCGGGGAATAAGCCCGGCTGTCCCGTGCCGCGATCCTTGCCGACCGATGTCGCCCGGACGGCGAAATGCAGGAAAGCCGACCGGACTGGTCTGTCCCGAGCCGGCTTTCGGAAAACACCGGGCAAAATACCTCCCGGATGGTTAAATTTCCTCCTTGCAGTTCGTTGCTTGCTTCACGAGCTCCTGCAGCCCGGCCTCGTATTCCGCAACGGTTTCGCGGACGATCTGTCCCGCCGTCGGCAGCTCGCGGATCAGCGAGGCTGCCTGCCCGATTTCCAGTTCGCCGTCCGTCAGGTCGCCTTCGAAGATGCCCCGTTTCGAGCGTCCGCGTCCAAGCAGCTGCTGTAACTCTTCGGCCGTCGCACCCCTGTTCTCCGCCTCCTCGACCGCACGGAAAAAGTCGTTGCGGATCAGGCGTGTCGGACTGAGTTTCTTCAGCGCGAGCATCGTGTCGCCCTCCTGCAGTCCGATACAGAGTTTCTTGAATGCGTCGCTGGCGGAACTCTCCTCCGAAAGCGCGAACCGCGTTCCCATCTGGATGCCCTCGGCTCCCAGCGCGAACGCCGCCAGCATACCGCGCCCGGTGGCGATGCCGCCTGCGGCGATCAGCGGTATCGCCACGGCCTGCCGCACCCGGGGTACGAGCACCATCGTCGTGGTCTCCTCGCGTCCGTTGTGGCCGCCGGCCTCGAAGCCCTCTGCTACCACGGCATCGACCCCTGCCTGCTGGCTTTTCAGGGCGAACTTTGTGCTCGAAATCACGTGCGCCACCTTGCATCCCGCTTCGTGCAGGCGGGCCGTCCATGTTTTCGGGCTGCCCGCCGAGGTAAACACCGCGGGTACGCGTTCCTCCATGATGACGCCCATGATCTCTTCTGCGTAGCGGTACATCAGCGGGACGTTCACGCCGAACGGTTTTTCGGTCGCCGCGCGGCATTTGCGGATATGCTCGCGCAGCAGGTCGGGGGTCATCGAGCCGGAGCCGATCAGCCCCAGTCCGCCTGCTTCGCTCACGGCTGCGGCCAGCCGCCAGCCGCTGCACCAGATCATGCCGCCCGCGACGATGGGGTAGCGTATTCCGAACAGCGAAGTGATTCTGTTTTCCATGGTTTCAGGTATTTGTCGTCCTGCAAAAATAGGCAAATTATCGGGAGTGCAAACGGCCTGCCACGGGAAATAACGGCCGTATTCCTTGCCCGGGGCTGAAAATTTTGCCACCTTTGTCCCGTATTTTACGAATAACCGTTCACAGCCATGTTATATACGGAAGATACCCGGATCGCGGCGCTGGCCGTGCATATCGTCGGGAACAAGGCCAAGGACGAGCCCCTGCTCGTCGCCCCTGCATTGTCCGGTCAGGTCGGCGACACCGGCCTGATGCAGACCCTGACCGCCTATTTCGCCGGAGGTTTCAAATCCGAGGAGTACTACAACCTCCACCACGAAACCGACCTGGCCTGCAACGAAGTCTACAATTTCGTCTGTAAGGTGTTCGACGACCGGGAGACGTTCTACGACAACTCCGTGGGCCTTGCCCGGCACCTTTACGAGACGGGCACACACCCGCAGATCAAGGGCGGCGAATTTTACGTCGTCTATTTCACCGGCTGCCGTTTCGGGGGCGAGGCGGTCGATGCCGTCGGGCTTTTCAAGTCCGAGACCCGCGATACGTTCCTCGAGGTCGGGGAGCAGGACGGGCAGCTGCATATCTCCTCCTGCCAGGGAATCAACGTCGACAAACTGGACAAAGGGTGCCTCGTGTTCAATACCGAGCGCGAAGAAGGCTTCGCCGTCTGCGTCGTGGACAACACCAACCGGGCGGAAGCGCGTTACTGGATCGACGATTTCCTGCATGTCCGCCCGCGGCAGGACAACTACCACAACACGCACAACGTCCTGGCCATGTGCAAGAAATACGTGACCGGGCATCTTCCCTCGGAGTTCGACGTGTCGAAGGCCGACCAGGCCGAGATGCTCAACGAGACGATGAAATACTTCCGGGAGCAGGACAATTTTTCGCTCGACGACTTTTCCGAAAAGGTGATCCGCCAGCCCGAGGTCATGGAGAGCTTCTCTCGCTACAAACAGGAGTACGAGCAGGAGCGCGACATCCGCATCGAGGATGAGTTCGCCATTTCCGATTCCGCCGTCAGGAAACAGGCGCGCGCCTATAAGAGCGTCATCAAGCTCGACCGCAATTTCCATATCTATGTCCACGGCAACCGCAACCTGCTGGAGCAGGGCGAGGACGAAAAGGGCAAGTTCTACAAGGTCTATTACCAGGAGGAGGAATAACCTCCTTTTCCGGGCGGAATTGCCGTGCCGGCAAGGCGGACTGCAAGGTGCAGCCCGCTTTTTTTTGTGTATTGTGCCGAATAACCGGATTTTGAATCCCCTTCACAGGGAGCAAATAGTCGCTTATTGTGTATATTTGTATATGAAGTGGGGATTCCGAAAGGTACGGCAGGTTGCTGCGTTATCTCGCACGGCCTGTTTTTATGGTTCATTATAACCGGGTGAAGGCCGGGTCATCGTTTGCAGGATATTCCGGGACGATGCGATTATAGTGCATTCGGGCTGAAATCGGCGGATTATCCGTCTCAGGACTTCAGTGGAAGCGGTATCATCCTGCCAACTACTTATTTGTAGTTATAAATCAGGGTATAAATGCGGTAATTTGCACTATGAAAAGGCAGCGACGAAATGACTTTTTTGTCGGGCAGGTTGCTGACAGGCTGGCGAAAGCCAGACGAAGGCATAACCTGACTCAGGAAGTCGTGCGTTTCGATACCGGGCTGAATGTCGGCCGGATCGAAGCCGGATGTTCCGATATCACGCTGTCGACCTTGGCTGACCTTTGTGATTATTATGATATTTCACCTGGGGAGTTGTTTCAGGACATAGTGACGCACTCATCCTGAAGAGGGAACCGGCCATGCGGCCGGTTCCCTCATTTTATGTCCTCATGTCCCGAGGGTTTTCTCGAATGCCAGCCGTTCGCCGCTCCGGTAGCGTACCTTCCCGCAATAGACGAACCCCAGCCGCCCGAGCATACGCAGCATGTAACGGTTGTCGAAATTGGTGTCGACGCGCATACTGCCCGTGCCGCGCCCGCACGCCATCGCTTCGACGCGCCGCATAAACTCCGTCGCCACCCCGCGGCCTTTCTCACCGTCGGCCACCGCCATGCGGTGCAGTACGACATACTCTCCGTCGGTGAGCCATGCCCCTTCGATGGCGTCGTAAGCGGGTTCCCCGTCGAAAACCACGGCACCGTAGGCGATGACGTTGCCCTGTGCCGCGGCCGCTTTTGCAGGCTCTGTTTCTCCTCGTCCTCCCGCTTCTCCCGCTTTTTCCGCCTCTTCCGCCTCTTCCGCCGCCGCTGCCGTTTCGTCAGCGCCGGATACTCCTGTTTTGCCGGCCGCCTCCGTGCCCGTTGTTTTCCCCGCGGCAGCCGTTACAGCCCGGAACCCCGCAGCCCCCGTGCCGTCGGTTCCCCGTGCATCCGTGCTCTTTTCCGCCTCCGGTTTCTCGAAGACCCATCCGTAGCCGCAAGCGATGTCGTGTCCGATATCGGCCGCTGCCGGATAGCCGTCCTGCCATTGCAGGCTTCCCAGTGCCCGCATCTGCGCCTGCGCCTGCCGGATGATCTCCATGATGCGCGCCGCGTCGGCGGGGCGGGCGCGCCGGAACACTAATTTTTCGTCCATACGGCAAATATAGGATAAAATGCCGTGATACGCTACTGCCCGGGGGATATCTGCGCGGCGGAATTTCCGCCGTACGGCTTTTTTATCCCTCCTTCCGCCCGGGCGGGATGCCTTCCGCAGCCTTTTTTACCATGCCCCGTGCGAATCCGGCAAAAAAATCCGGGATAAAATCGTACATAATAGGCAAAAATCGTAACTCCAGACCCCTGGTTGTGCCCTGCGGACTTTTATCCCGATGCCCCGTCCTAAATTCGTTTTCAGCGGGACAGCCCTTCTGCGGGGCCTCCCCCGGGATACCCACCGAACCTATTTTTTAACCTTAAAATTAGTGTGTATGAGTTTTTCTACTAACCGTTTTTCCCGGAAAGCACTATTACTTGTGACAGCCGTGTTCTCTGCGTCGTTGCTGTGGGCGCAGGCCACCGGCATCTCCGGACGTGTGCTCGATGAGACCGGTGCGCCGGTCATCGGTGCGACGGTCATGGTCAAAGGCACCACGATCGCCACGGCGACCAATGTCGACGGCACCTTCAACCTGAAGAATACGGGCCGCAACGTCACGCTCGTGGTATCGTATGTCGGCTACGAGGCGCAGCAGGTGGCGTCGAAGGGTGCCGGGTCGGTGACGATCACGCTCAAGCCCGAGGCCATCGGCATGGAGAGCGTCGAAATCGTCTCCGTGGGCTACGGTACCCAGAAACGCGAATCGGTCGTGGGGGCCATCTCCACGATCCGGCCCGAGGAGCTGCGCGTCCCCGTGCGGTCGCTGAGCCAGACGCTGGCCGGTAACCTGGCGGGCGTCGTCGCACTGCAAACCTCGGGCGAGCCGGGCAAAGACGACGCCCAGTTCTGGATCCGCGGTATCGCCACCTTTACGGGCAGCCCCGATCCGCTGATCCTGGTCGACGGCATCGAGCGTCCGCTCAACGATGTCGACCCGCTGGAGATCGAGTCGTTCAGCGTCCTGAAAGACGCCAGCGCCACGGCCGTATACGGCGTACGCGGTGCCAACGGCGTTATCCTTGTCAACACGCGCCGCGGTTTCGACGGCCCGGCCCGGATCGACCTGCGTTACGAGCAGGGCTTCTCGTTCGCCAGCAAACGCCTGTCGTTCGTCGACGCCGCTACCCGCTCCGAAATGTTCAACGAGGCGGTGGATGCCGTGAATGCCTCGGCGGCACTGAAATACGGCGCCGACGAGATCAAGGCCATGCGCATGCAGACCGACCCCGAGGTCTATCCCGATGTCGACTGGCAGAAGCTCCTTATGAAAAAGGTGTCTCTTTCCGAGAAGGTGAGCGCCAACATCTCGGGCGGCGGCAAGTTCGCCCGCTACTTCACGGCCCTCTCCTTCTACAACCAAGAGGGGCAGTATGCTGTCAAACCCGGCGAATATTCATGGGTGAGCGACAAGATCGGCCGTTACGGCGAGAATGTCAACTACAAGCGCTATAACTTCCGCTCCAACGTCGACATGGACATCACCAAGACCACGGTGGTGAACCTCGGCGTGCAGGGCAACGTGACCGAGAACATGGAGCCCGTCGAGGGGTCTGCAGCCATCTACCGCGACATCATCAACGCGGCGCCGAACGCTTTCCCCGTCCGCTTCAAGGACGGCGAGCTGGCCGGCCGCGACGGCCTGAACAACCCCTATAACATGCTCACGCAGCGCGGTTGGAAGAAGACCACCGGCAATACGCTTCGCGCCAACCTGACGATCAATCAGGATTTCTCGTTCATCACCCCGGGTCTTTCGGCCAAGGTGAGCTACGCCTACGACGCCGTGAATTATTCGGTGGAGGAGCGTGCGCGCAACATCAACTTCTTTGAGGCCACGGGACGCGATCAGGACGGCGAACTGATCCGCACCGAGTGGCAGGCCGACCAGAAACAGGAGTACCTGAATTACAAACAGTCCGGCAACGGTTCCCGTACGCAGTACGTCGAGGCGGCGATCAATTACAGCCGGACGTTCGGCGAAAAGCACGAGGTCGGCGGCCTGCTGCTCGGCTTCGCCAAGGATTACCGGTTGCAGGAGGCTACGAGCGATTACCTCAAGTCGCTGCCCAACCGTTCGCTCGGCCTTGCCGGCCGTCTTACCTATGCCTACGACAAGCGTTACCTGATCGAGGCCAACATCGGTTTCAACGGTTCGGAGAACTTCGCCAAGGGCAAGCGCATGGGCGTATTCCCCGCCGTGGCTATCGGCTGGGTGGCCTCCGAGGAGAGCTTCCTGCGCAACAGCGAGGTGCTGACGTGGTTCAAGATCCGTGCGTCGGTCGGGCAGGTCGGCAACGACCAGATCCCCAGTACGCGTTTCATCTACCTGGCTACGATCAACAGCGGCGCCAACGGTTACGGCAACCTCGGCGTCAACTTCGACCAAGGGGCCGGCGGTATCGGCGAAGGTCGCATGGCCAACCAGGACGTGACGTGGGAGGTGTCGACCAAATACAACGTCGGTATCGAAACCGGGTTTTTCAACGAGTTGAAAATCAATGCCGACTTCTTCTACGAGCGGCGTGAAAACATCTTCCTCGCACCCCAGTTCTCGGAGATTTCGGGGCTTCCCAAGGATTATACCAACTACGCCAACATGGGTCTGATGGAGAACCGCGGCTTCGAGGTTTCGGCCGAATACGTCAAGCGTTTCAGCAAAGACCTCACCGTCTCCGTTCGCGGAAACTTCACCTTTGCCCGCAACAAGGTGATCGACGACGGCAAGTACTATGCCTATCCGTGGCAGGATCAGCGCGGCGTGCGTTACGGACTGACCATGGGCTACCGTGCCATGCACCTCTTCTCGCAGGAGGAGCTGGACAACATGCCCGACTACTATACGCAGTTCGGCCTGGACAAGCAGCAGCTGCGTGCCGGCGACATCCGCTACGAAGACCTCAACGACGACGGCAAGATCACCGAGGCCGACATGACGTGGATCGGTAACCCCGCGATGCCGGAGATCGTCTACGGTTTCGGAGCGTCGCTCAACTACAAGGGCTTTGACTTCTCGTTCCTCTTCCAGGGCGGCGCCAACCGTTCCTCCTACCTGAGCGGCGGCTGGTATTTCTACCCGTTCCAGGCAGACCGCGGCCCTAAGTTCATGGGTAACGTGATGACCATGTTCAAGGATCGCTGGACGGTGGACAACCCCGATCCGCACGCCTTCTCGCCCCGCCTGTCCTACGGTGCCGATGCCAACAACTACAAGACTTCGACCTGGTGGCAGCGCGACAGCGACTACCTGCGCCTGAAGAATGTCGAGATAGGCTATACGCTTCCGTCGGCCTGGGCCAGCAAGCTCCGGTGCAGTTCGCTGCGCATCTATGCCACGGGTGTGAACCTGTTCACGATCAGCAAATTTATCTCCGACTACTGGGATCCCGAGACGGGTGCCGATGCCTATCCCATGCAGCGCCAGGTTTTCGTCGGTGTGAATTTAACCTTCTAATACAGCCTAAAGAATGAAAAAGAATATCGTATATTTAATGCTCGCGTCGCTCCTTTTGTTTACCGGCTGCGCCGACTATCTGGATCAGGATCCCGAAGACCTGAACTCGATGGACAAGATCTTCTCGTCCAAGATCGAGACCACCAAGTGGTACAACCGCATTTACAGCGACGATTTCATGGTGCAGGAGATGCATTACAGCGGCCAGATTCCCTATTTCTGGTGCACCGACGAATCGGCCTACATTCTCGAATCGCACGTGCGCAATATCGCCGAAGGGAAGATGAGCCCCGACAACTACTACGGTTACACGGGTTCCTACAACCTCTATTTCTTCGTGCGTTACTACCAGGCCATCCGCCATTGCAACCTGTTCCTCGAAAACGTGGACAAGTGCGCCGAACTGGGCGAGATCGACCGCCGCACGATGCGTGCCGAAGCCCGCTTCATGCGTGCCTATTACCACTACCTGCTGCTGCGCCTCTACGGCCCGATCCCCATCGTGGAGACCAGCCGTTCGGCCGACCAGATCGGGGCTTCGCAGGCGCGCAACACGCTCGGCGAATGCGTCCGCTGGATCAACGGCGAGATCGACTGGGCCTGTGAAAACGGCATGCCCGCCGCCCGCGACGAGAAATTCACGCTGGGGCTCCCCACCATCGGTGCCGCCCGGGCCATCCAGTCGCGCATGCTGCTGATGGTCGCCAGCCCGCTCTTCAACGGCAATTCGGCCTACAAGAACTGGACGAACCACGACGGCACGGTGCTCATGCCCCAGACCTATGACAAGGAGCTGTGGAAGGATGCCGCCGATGCCGCCAAGACGGTCATCGACATGACCGAATACCAGTTGCTCAAACCGGCCGCTGACGCTACGTTCGATGAGATCGTGGATAACCTCCGCGCCGTGACGACCACCTGGGGCGCCGGCAAGAATACCGAGATCATCTGGGGGCACCCCAACTCGGTGCAGTGGTACGGCATGTGCGCCCTGCCGGCGCGCTGGTACGGCTGGAACGGCCGCTATTCGCTGGCCATCGGCATGATCAACGATTTCTTCATGGCCGACGGCAGCCCGAGCCGCCCGCTCGAAGAGTGGTTCGCCTCCAAGAAGTTCTCGGCCGAAGCCGGCAACGGCACCATCGCCAATACGTTCTGGATGTTCGTCGACCGCGAGCCGCGGTTCTATGCCTCGGTTCACTTCCCCAACCAGCGCCTGTCGTACGCCTACGAGAACAAGACCGACAGCTACCAGGATGCCGACGGCTACGGCGTGGTCGATTTCTGGTACTCGGGGCTGAGCGGCAACGGCAGCACCCCGGGCGACAAGAACACCTCGGGATTCTCCGTGCGCAAGAACCTCCCGCTGGATTACCGCAGCAACAAGCAGACCAGCGAGGCGACGCGTATGCTCAACGTGCCTTTCCCCATCATCCGCCTGGGTGAGGTCTACCTCAATTATGCCGAGGCCCTGAACGAGTACTACGGCACCTCCCGGCAGGACGAAGCGCTCTATTACCTCAACGAAATCCGCACCCGTGCCGGCATCCCGGCCTATGAGGGCACCTATTCGCAGGACGAGATGCGCGGGATGATCCGCCACGAGCGCAAGATCGAGCTGGCGTGGGAGTGCAACCGCTATTTCGACGTGCGCCGCTGGTTCACGGCCCATGGCCCCGACGGCGAGTTCAACCACGACGAATACGGACTGGACATGTCGCGCGGTACGGGTGCCACCGACCCGGCGTTCTTCACCCTGACCAAGGTGGCCAACAAGCGCTTCGACATCCAGCACTACTTCCTGCCCATCAAGTCTTCGGAGATCATGCTCAATACGCAGCTGGTGCAGGCGCCCTACTATTGATGGCCGCAGCCGGACACATGTTAAACTTAAAAATGGAAAATTCGCTATGAAACAGTTTTTTAAGATACTGGCGCTCGCGGCCCTGGCGCTGCCTTTCACCGGCTGCGACGTGGAGTATTCGGACATAAATATTCTGCCCGACCCGGTTTTCGAACAGAACGGGCTGTACACGGTCAATACCATATCCATCTATGACGACTACGAAACCGTCATCAATGTTTCGAGAACTGCCGGTCTGTCGAAAGAACTGGAATTGGATATCGTGGTGGACGAAACGCTGCTCGCCGAATACAACGAATTGTACAACACCGACTATAAACTGCTGGAAGCACAGTTCTACGACATTCCGAAGAATGCGCAACTTGCAAGTACGGTCAAGTCCGTCGATATTTCCGTGCGGATACATCCCAAAGCCCTGATTGCGGCCAAAGGCATGGCTGCGGCCAACAACATGCTGCTCCCCATCCGTATCTCCAATGCCTCCACGCCCGTCGAGGACGGCGGTTCGATGATGCAGGCGCTGTTGCGTTTGAACATCGTCGAGCCGATTGTGCAGGTGGAGATGCCCGAACAGATGCCGCAGCTGGAGTTCATTCCGACCATTCCGCTGCCGCAGGAAATTACGCTGAACGCCACGGCCAATTTCAACACGCTGGAGGTGGCGAAAATCGGCTATCGGGTCAATGCATCGAAAGTCGATGCCTATAACGAGGAGCACGGCACCTCTTACCAGCTGTTGCCCGAGCAGTATTATAAAATCAAGGAATCGGATTTCGATACGGAAACGCTGGAAATCGAGAGCCGCATCGAATTCGATTGCGCTGCAATCGGCGGTGAGGGCACCTACCTGCTGCCGCTCGAAATGCATTCCGACGACTATTCGGTCGTCCAGCGGGAGCCGGTTTATGTCTTGATTCAGATGTCCGAACTCAAAATATGGGTAACGAACGCCGCCGACCTCGCAAAAACGTCGGGCAAGGGAAAAATCAGGGTGCAGATGAACTCCCCGATGACTGTCGGCCAGCCTGTCGACTTCGTATTCGAACCGGAGAAGGTCGAAACCTACAACACGGAGCACGGGACTGCATTCAAGACGCTGGATGCCGCCAAGGTGGTCGTTACCCCGACTGAAATTCAGGCCGGCAGCCAATACGGCGAACTCTCGTTCGAGCTCGATCTGTCGGAATTGGATTACGACGGCGCCGATAAATACATGGTTCCGTTGACCCTCAAGAGCAGCGAACTGGTGGACGGCACGATCGTAACCGGCCCGTCGACATTCTACATCGAGGTGAACAAGACGCTCAAGGGCACCTACGACAAGGAAGTCTGGGGCGAAGAAAAAAGCAACCGCGTTTTGAAACCGGCTATTTTCATCGCAGGACAGGACGGCTATGCCGAGTCGCGGAATGCGAAGAAGCAGAAGTACATCATCAATTACAACCAGACGTGGACAGGCGGCCTGATTTACTTCAATATTTCGGACGAAACGGTCGCAGGACATCCCAACCGGCGGGTACTCGTCGATTTCTCGGATCGTCCCAACGAAAGAGCTGACGGTTATGACCAGATTGTCGATTCCGGCAGTTATCTGGACACTGACACGGGGGATATTTATTTCAACCTCCGGGTTATGGACGGTGCGTACGGTGCGACGGGCGGATTCGGTATCGAAGTGCTGCTGTCCAACCGTGCAGACCTTTGACGGTCTGGCAGGGCCGATGGCCGGGGGTACACAGGGTATCCCCCGGCCATTGGCAATCGCTGCCCTGCTGGCAGGGGGCTGCTCCGGCCTGTAACCTTTCCGGCACAGATCGCCGCGCTGAAAACCCTGAAATGATTGAATTTTAAATATACCGATTATGAAAAAAATGCGATTCTTTTTGTGCGTAGTCCTGTCGGCCGCGGCGCTTTGGTCGTGCGGCGGCGACGGTGACGGCGAGCCCGGGCCCGAACCTCCCGTGCCGCCCGTCGTGGATCCCAATGCCGTCGAGGTCGTCAACAGCGGCTTCGAAAAGGGGCTCGAAGGCTGGACGCGCGTCGATTTCCACAACGGCGGCAAGGTGACGGTCGAGGTGGTCGAGGGTGCCGGCGTCAACGACAGCCGCTGCATCAAGATCCAGCAGTTCCCCGAGAACGGCCGTTGCGGCGTGGGCATCAAACAGAAGCTTACGGGGCTGGAACCCGACCAGATGTACCGCATGTATGCCAAGGTCAAATATTCGGACATTCCGCAGGACGAGGGGCGCGGCGCCATCCTGTTCGACATGTCCCAGAAGCAGTTCTGGGGCGCCTCGAAATTCCTCTACGGCACCAACCTCAGGAACTGGACGTCGCTCCATTTCGACTTCCTTTCGCAGGACGACGGGACTGCCGAGATCGTCTGCTCGCTGGGGTTCCGTTACGGCGGGACGACCAACGGCGGCTATTCGACCGGCACGGCCTACTTCGACAACGTGAGCGTGGTGAAGGTCACCGACGAACTTTTCATGCAGGAAGGCGAGCATATCCGCCTCTTCGTCGAACCCTCGCAGGTCTACGCCTCGGCGTCGCAGATCACCGAGTGGATCGCCAACCTGGACAGGATGTACGAGTCGTATGCCGACCTGGTGGGGGCGACCCCGCACGAGGGGCGCAAGCTGGCGATCCTTTCGTCGCGCGGGCTCGAAAGCGGTTATTGGGCGCTGGCGGGCTATCCCATCCTGTGGAGCAGCAACTATTCGGCCGTCACCTCGACCTTCGAGGAGCTGGCGCAGCACGGCACCTGGAGCTTCGGCCTGATGCACGAACTGGGGCACGTCTTCAACCTGGGCAATTCGAGCTGGAACTGGAACGACGAGATGTTCGCCAATTTCCGGATGCAGTACGGCCTGGAACAGAACCAGGGCAAGGTCTGGATGGACGAACGGGTCTACACCGGGCGCGAGATTCTCGACATGTACAAGAAGGATTACGACAATACGGTCTACACGCAGGTCAACGACAACGGCATCCATTACATGCTCGGTCGTCTGGCCGGCCCGGGCGGCATCGGCTGGGAACCTTTCAAGGCCGCTTTCCGCGAACTGACGACCACGGGCGGCGCGCCCTCGGGTAAATACGACAAGTTCGAATACCTGCTTTCGCTGCTTTCCAAGCACGCTACCCGGCTGACCGGGCGCGACGTGGATGTCAGAGCGCAGTATTTCACCGAGGCCGAGCTGGCTTCGATCCGCAAACAGTTGCAATAATAACCGCCGTATCCCGTCGCGGGGCGATGCGTCGCCTCTGCCGGGCGGCAATTAATACCCAATGCGAAAATGAAGAGAGTGGTATTTCTACTCGCCGCCGTCGCAGCGTGCGTGCTGTGTCTGTGCGCCTTCGGCTCGAAGGTCAAGGTCTTCTCCGACAATTTCGACCGGCCCGAAAGGTTCGCGCGCTACTGGAACCATAACGCCGGGGAGGTGCCCGGCACGGTCGAATACCTGCCCGAAGGCGGTGCCGACGGCAGCGGATGCGTGAAGATCGCCAGCGCCGAAAAGACCGCCCTGGCCATCAAACACAAACTTACGGGGCTGCATCCCGGCAAGCTCTACCGCCTGAGTGCGCTGATGAAGTGCGACAGCGTGCAGGACGGCCGCGGCGCCGTGCTCTACCTCGACCCCGAGGGACTGGAACAGTCGTGGAATGCCTCGGAGTTCGCCTACGGCACCAACGACTGGACGGAAGTGTATCTGGATTTCGTGCCCGACCGGCAGGGCGAAGCCGTCGTCTGCTGCGGCCTGGGATTCCCCTGGGGCACCTACAACGGAGGCAAGGCCTCGGGGACGGTATGGTACGACAACGTGAAGGTCACGCCGGCGCCCGAGGAGGCCCTCTATACCCGCGAGGGCGAACACATCGTGCTGAAACTCGACCGCGACAAGGTGACCGTCTCCGATGCCGACATCGACGCCTGGCTCTCGAAGCTCGACCGCACGTACGAGGCTTACCGCGACCTGGTGGGCGACGTGCCCTTCGACGGGCGCAAAATCATGATCCTCAACACGCCGGGCATCGAACCCGGTTACTGGGCGCTGGCCGGCAACCCGATCCTGTGGAACAGCCACGTCGCCGTGTCGAAGCTGCTCGACCGCACGGTCGAGTTCGGCGACTGGGGCTTCGGCATCATCCACGAGATCGGCCATGTCTTCTCGCAGGGAAACATTTCGGGTACGGGACGCTGGAACTGGAACGACGAGATTTTCGCCAATTTCCGCATGTCCTATGCCCTCGAAGCGTGCGACGGTACGATGTCGCAGCGCGACATCTGCTACCGGGGTGCCGATGTAATCAACTACTACAAGATTTTCTACGACGAAACCATCGGCGCCGGCATCCCCAAGAACAACGGCGATGCCCTGCATTACACCTTCCTGCGCATCAAGGAGCGTTACGGGTGGGACGTCTACAAAAAGGCGTTCCGCGAACTCTACGCGCTCGGCGACTCGGGGCAGGAAGGGCTCGAGACGCCCTACGACAAATTCCTCTTCTTCCTCTCCTACGTTTCGAAGGCCGCGGGCGAAGATGTCGTGGCGGCGACCTATACGCCCGGGGAACTGGCCCTGATCGAGGAATCGCTTAGAAACTGATGCCGATGAATACCTTGCGAACAGCCCTCCTGGCCCTGGTCGTGGCCGCCGCGTTCCGCGCTGCCGCACAACCGGTCTATACCTTCCGCGTCAAGGTCGGTATCGACCGCGAATCGGTCGATTCGCTGGGCGGGCGCGACCGGGTCGTGCAACTGACCGAAGATATGTTCCGGCGCGTCAACCGTGCTTTCAACTACGGGGCGCAGTTGCATGCGGTCTACGATTTCGTGGTGGATTGGGACGCCTTCTACATCTACGACGGCGTGTCGGCCGACCAGATCCGCAAGCCCCATCCCGACCACGATTATCTGGTGGTGATGGACGGTTACAAATCCGATCCCCGCGAGACGGGCGGCGGCTGGTACGGCGACGGGATTCAGGCCATCTACCATTCGCGCACGCACAACGACCGTTTCAACAGCCCGTTCGAAAAGAACGCCATCGACGGCATCATCCACGAGTTCGGCCATGCGCGGGGCGTCCCCGACATCTATGCCATGAAGGTCGACGCGGATAAGAACCCCGTCAACGGACAGGCGTTTTCCGGCGTGCGGTGCATCATGAATTATCCCTATGGCGAGGAGCTCTGGAGCGACTATGCCGTCCGCATGATCGACCATGCCGCCGACCGCAATGTCGACATCGACGACCTGGTGGCGGGCGTGTTGCCCGACCGTATCCGGGTCGAGGTGGCGGATGCCGACGCAAGCCCGGCCAAAGGGGCTGTCGTGCGGTTCTATCCCGTGCGGTGGTACACCTATACGGTGACCGCCGAGCCGCAGGCCGGGGCCGCGACCGACCGCCGCGGACGCTGTACGGTTCCCGTTGCGCGAATTTTCGAACCCGAGGAGGAGTTTGGCGTGCGTTATTGCAACTGCCTGGTCGAGGCGGAATACGACGGCGTGAAAGCCTATGGCTGGCTGCCGCTCTACGAGTTGCAGAACGCCCGTTTTGCCGGGCAGCGGGAGCATACGCTCCGGTTGCGGCTCAAACGCGGCTGCGGACTGGTGCGCACCGTAGGAATTGACGAATAATTGCTATCTTTAGGGCTCTCAATCACTAAACACCGAACTATGACCCGAAGAACCTTACTGACTTGCATTTTCATGCTGTCCGCAGTTGCCGTATGCGGACAACGCTGGCAGATCGCCCCTGACGGACGGGGCATCGTGTGGAAGGTCGGCAGCGATATCCCGCACGACGACCACATCGAGATGAGCGGCGAGCGGATGGCCTTCGTGCTCCGCTGGGGCGTCGACTCGCGCGGGGCGTTCCGCCAGGAACGTTCGCTCGTCTTCCCCCTGCTGCGCACCCTGCCCAACAACACCCACGCCAGCCTGATGTACCGCATGGCCGCGGACATCCCTTCGCTGCTGGGCGTCAACGGCCTGGCTTTGCAGGACGAACGGGTCGGGCAGGTGGCCATCGACGGTGCGCTGGAGGTACGGAGCCTCTGGGGCGTGGGCAAGATGAACGTCGGTTCGGCGCGGGACATGAAACCCGAGCCCGTCGTGGAGATGACGCGTACGATCTTCCCTTCGCGCACGCTGCCGCTCATGTGCGAGCGCTATATGCTGCGTAACGTCGGGGCGAAGCCGCTGACGGTTTCCGTACCCGAATTCTCGCAGGTCATAACGACCGACCCGGCCAAGGGCGTCACGGGCAGCTATGTTGTGCGGGGCGACATCGCGGGCAGCGGCACCTTTACGCTTGCCGCGGGGGACTCGCTTGCGTTCGACGCCGTGTTCCAGGCCTACCCGGGCGGCGGAGAGCCCCTGCACCCCGACGTGGCGGCCGAGTTCGCCGCCCGGAAGGCGTTCGTCAGGGAGTGCATCGACGCGAACCTCGTGCTCGAAACCCCCGACCCGGTGATCGACACCCAATTCCGCTATGCCAAGCTGCGGGCCGCCGAGAGCATCGTTGCGACCAGGGGCGGCTACATGCACGCCCCCGGCGGCGAATCCTACTATGCGGCCATCTGGGCCAACGACCAGGCCGAATACGTCAACCCCTTCTTCCCCTTTCTGGGCTACGGGGTGGGCAATGCCTCGGCGCTCAATTCGTTCCGCCATTTCGCCCGCTTCATGAACCCCGCATACGAACCGCTGCCCAGCTCGGTCATCGCCGAGGGCGACGACATCTGGAACGGCGCGGGCGACCGCGGCGACGCCGCGATGATCGCCTGCGGGGCGGCACGCTACGCCCTTGCGCGCGGTGACCGTGCCGAGGCCGCCGAGCTGTGGCCGCTCGTCGAGTGGTGCCTCGAATACTGCCGCCGCCAGCTTACGGCGGACGGCGTCGTGGCTTCCGACACCGACGAACTGGAGGGGCGTTTCCCCACCGGCGATGCCAACCTCTGCACCTCGACGCTCTATTACGATGCACTGCTGTCGGCCGTGTCGCTCGGCCGCGAGCTGGGTGTGGAATCCGCCCAGACCGCCCGCTATGCCGCACAGGCCAGGGCGCTCGCCCGAGCTATCGACGCGCACTTCGGCGGCGAGGTCGGCGGGTACGACACCTACCGCTACTATGCGGGCAATACGCTGCTGCGCTCGTGGATCTGCATGCCGCTGATCGTGGGGCTGAAGGAGCGCAGCGAAGGCACCGTCCGGGCGTTGCTCGGCCCCGAGCTGATGACCGACGACGGCCTGCTGACCCAGCAGGGCAGCTCGACGTTCTGGGATCGCTCGACGCTCTACGCCCTGCGCGGGATCTACAACGTGGGGCAGGCCGACCGTGCGACCGAACTGCTGCACCGCTATTCGCAGCGGCGCCTGCTGGGCGACCATGTGCCTTATCCCATCGAGGCGTGGCCCGAAGGCTCGCAGCGCCACCTTTCGGCCGAGAGCGGGCTCTACTGCCGCATCATCACCGAGGGCCTGTTCGGCATCCGCCCCACGGGGCTGCGGTCGTTCGACCTCACGCCTTCCATGCCCGCTGCCTGGGAGAGCATGTCCCTGCGCCATATCCGGGCGTTCGGCTCCGATTTCGACATCACGGTCGCGCGCGTGGCGGACGGCAGGCTCCGCATTACGGTGGCCCGGCCCGGCGCAAAACCGAAAATATACCGCGCGGCACCCGGCGCGACGATACGGGTGAAACTAACCGATTAACAATCCGATTTACCTATGAACCTTTTCCGCTGCTTTGCCATTTCGTTTGCATTGTCCTTCGCGGCCGCCTGCTCGTCCGGCCCCGGGACTGATTTCAAAGTCGCCTCGCCCGACGGGACGCTCTGCGTCGGGATCCGTGCGGCCGACTCGCTGACCTATACCGTGACCCGCCACGGTACGCCCGTGCTGCTGCCTTCGGCCATCGGGCTGCACTTCGCCGACGGTACGGTGCTGGGACGCGGTGCGAAGGTGACCGATGCGCGGCGCGAAACGGTGGAACGGGTCGTCGAGGCTCCCTTCTACCGGCAGGCACGCTTCACGGAGCATTACAACCAGCTGAGGCTTACCTTCGAAGGCGGTTATGCCGTGACTTTCCGGGTCTTCGACCAGGGTTGCGCCTACCGTATCGAAACGCATCTGCCGGGCGAACGAACCGTGGCCGGTGAAGTGGCCGAGTTCAATTTCGCGGGCGACCCCGGGTTGTTCGCCGCCTATTCCGACGGCCTGTGCAACGCCTACCAGAGCCAGTATGAGAAGTGCCGCCTGAACGCGCTGGGGACGGAAAAACCCGTCCTGCTGCCGCTGGCCGCCGACTGCGGCGCCGCCGGCCGCGTGTTGGTCTGCGAAGCCGATCTGGAAGCCTATCCCGGCATGTTCCTGACGCCCTCGGCGGGCGGCCTGCGGGGGCTGTTTGCCGCCGTGCCCGACAGTTGCTACCTTCACGAGCGCCGCTGCCAGGAGAAGGTCGCCACGCGCCACGACTATATCGCCCGCGTCGAGGGCACGCGGACATATCCGTGGCGTATCCTCGCCGTGGCCGACGAAGACCGCGAACTCCCGACCAACGACTTGGTCTATGCCCTCGCCGCAGAGAACCGTATCGGCGACTGCTCGTGGGTGAAGCCCGGCAAGGTGGCCTGGGAGTGGTGGAACGACTGGGGGCTGACGGGCGTGGACTTCGAGCCGGGTATCAACACGCGAACCTATAAGGCCTATATCGACTTCGCGGCCGACTACGGGCTCGAATACGTCGTGTTGGACGAAGGGTGGTCGGATCCGAAGGCCGGCGACGTGATGTCCGTGGTCGAGCAGATCGACCTGCCCGAACTGGTGCGTTATGCCGACGCCAAAGGTGTCGGGCTGATGCTGTGGGTCGTGGGCAACGTGCTCGACGCCAAGCTCGAAGAGGCGTGCAGCTACTATGCCGGATTAGGTATCCGCGGCTTCAAGGTCGACTTTATCGACCGCGACGACCAGAAGGCCGTCGAGCTGGTCTACCGCCTTGCCCGGGTCGCCGCCGCGCACCGCCTGGTGCTCGATATCCACGGCGTTTACAAACCCACGGGTCAGAACCGCACCTATCCCAATATCATCAATTTCGAAAGCGTCTTCGGGCTGGAGGAACTCAAGTGGAGCAATCCCGACATGCCGCTCTACGACGTGACCTTCCCCTTCATCCGCATGGTGCAGGGCCCGGTGGACTACACCCCCGGCGCCTACCGCAATGCCACACGCGAAGGCTTCCGGATAGACTACCGCAACCCGATGAGCCAGGGCACGCGGGCGCACCAGGTGGCGGCTTACGTGGTTTTCGACGCACCGCTGGTGATGCTCTGTGACTCCCCGACGCGCTACATGGCCGACGAGGCCTGCACGCGCTTCATCGCTTCGCTGCCCGTCGTGTTCGATACGACGCGGGTGCTCGCGGGCGAGATCGGCGAATATATCGTCACGGCACGCAAACGGCAGGATTGCTGGTATGTGGGCGGGCTTACCGGCTGGACGCCGCGCACGCTCGATGTCGACCTGTCGCTGCTCGACCCCGGGCGGGAGTATACGGCCACGCTGCTCGCCGACGACGGCCGCTCGGCTGCGGAGCCCGCCCGCTATGTGCTCTCCACGCAACGGGTGACCTCCGCGACACGGCTGCAAATACCCGTGGCGCCCGGCGGCGGCTTCGCGCTGAAGATCGAACCGGCTGATAACAAATAACCCTATCCGAAAAATACGACCCTTATGAACCGAACCCTGAGAAAATGCTGCGCCGCCCTGCTGGCCATCCTGGCCGTATATGCGGCACCTGCGGCGGAAAAAACCGTCTACCTGAAAGATTTCCTTGCGCCCGGCGCTGCCGGGACGGATGCCGTGCCCGCCGTGCGGGCCGCGCTGGAACACTGTGCCGAGGTCGGCGCCTCGCGGCTCGTGCTGCCCGGCGGCCAGCTCCGCATGCGCCCCGACCGGGCGGTCGAAAAGTACCAGTTCATCAGCAACAACGACGAGAGCCTCAAGCGCATCGCGTTCGACCTGGTGGGTATGCGCGACTTCGAGATCGACGGCAACGGCACCGAACTGCTCTTCACGGGCTTCATCTCGCCGTTCAGCCTCGAAGACTGTGAGAACATTACGGTGCGCGACCTGACGATCGACTTCACCCGTACGTTCAATTCCGAGGGCACCGTTGTGGCGAAGGGCGACGGTTGGCTGGAAATCGAGTTCCCCGAAGATTACCTCTGCGACATCGTCAACGGCTGCCTGCGTTTCCGCGATGCCGAGGGTACGGTGTACCCCTTCTCCAACCTGCTGGAGTTCGACGCCGTGCGGCGCGAACCGGCGTTCCGTGCCACGGACTACTGGCTGTCGAACCGGACGATCCCGGCCGAAAAATGCGCCAACGGCAACATCCGCATTCTGCGCAAAGACCTGACCGCCACGGTCGGCAACGTGATGGTATTCGGCGCGGCTGCGCGTTACAACCCCGGTTTCACGCTCGCCGACTGCCGGGGCGTTGCCATCCGCGACGTCAACCTCTACCACTGCGGCGGCATGGGTGTGATCGCGCAGCGCAGCCGCGACATCGAGCTTCGCAAGCTGGTGATCGTCCCCTCGCCCGGCAAGGGACGCATGATCAGCATTACGGCCGACGCCACGCACTACGTCAACTGCGGCGGCTACATCCGCATGATCGACTGCACGTTCGAGAACCAGAAAGACGACGCGACGAATATCCACGGGCTGTACATGGCCGTCGAAAAGGTCGGGGGCCCCGACAAACTGCTGCTCCGCTGGCGCAACTCGGGGCAGTACGGCGTGGATTTCATCGTGCCGGGGATGCCCCTCGAACTGGTCGACAACAACAACGTGGAGACCTATGCCCGCCGGACGGTGAAGTCCGTCAGGCGCCTCAACAAGGTTTACACCGAAGTCACCTTCACCGAGCCGCTCCCCGACGGGGTCGAGCCCATGCATGTCGTGGCGGCCGACGACGAATATCCCGAGGTGCTCATCAAGGGCTGCCGCATGCGCGGCAACCGGGCGCGCGGACTGCTGCTGGGCTCGCGCAACCGCATGGTCATCGAGGATAACTACTTCCACATCGCCGGGGCGGCCATCCTGATCGAAGGCGACGCCAACTACTGGTACGAGCAGTCGGGCGTGCGCGACGTGGTGATCCGCCGCAACCTCTTCGAGAACGGCAACTACGGCAGTCCCGGTTGGGGCTCGGCATGTATTGCCGTGGGCAGCGGCATCCCCGACCGCGAGACCAGCCGCTACCACCGCAACATCCGGGTCGAGGGCAACACCTTCCGCGTGTTCGACCCGCGTATCGTCAACCTCTACTGTGTCGACGGGTTCGTGTTCACGCAGGACAATGTAATCGAATATACCGATGATTATCCCGTTTTATCCGGGGAAAAACGTAACTTTATCACCCGGAACTGCGATAATATTGTCATTGAAAAAGAGCAAACCGACAAATAATCCCAAACTATGAAACGATTTTTTTTAGCCGCAGTGGTCTTGTTGCTGGCTGTGCAGGCGGAAGCCGAAGTGAAACTTCCGGCTCTGCTCGGAAGCAATATGGTGCTGCAACGCAATACGGAAGTGAATTTCTGGGGCGAGGCATCGCCCCGCAGCCGGGTGCTGCTCACCGCCTCGTGGGACGGTCGCACGTACGACGCCAAGGCCGACGCTGAGGGCAGGTGGGCGATGAAAATCGCCACGGGCGAAGCCGGAGGCCCCTATACCGTGACCGTCAGCGACGGCAAGGAGGTCGTGCTTGACAACGTGATGCTGGGCGAAGTGTGGGTCTGCTCGGGACAGTCCAACATGGAGATGCCTGTGAGCGGATTCATGTTCCAACCCGTCGAGGGGGCGGTCGATGCCATCGCCGATGCGGGCATGTACCCCGGCATTCGGATGTTCACCGTCCCCAGGGTCTCGTCCAAGACGCCCCTGGACGATTGCGATGCGGCCTGGCAGACCGCGACGCCCGCCTCCGTCGGCCAGTTCAGCGCCGTGGGCTATTTTTTCGGGCGTATGCTCTACAAGGCGCTGGGCATTCCGGTCGGGCTCATCACCTCCAACTGGGGCGGTTCGACCATCGAGGCGTGGATGACCGTCGACGCCATCGACGCGACGCCGGGCATCGACCACGCCGTTGCCAAGTCGGGAACCTACGACAACAGCATTCCCCAGCGGCTCTACAACGGAATGATCCTGCCCGTCTGCCGCTATACGGCCAAAGGGTTCATCTGGTACCAGGGCGAGTCGAACCGCAAGAACTGGTACGATTACAAGGCGTTGCAGGTCTCGCTCGTCAAACTCTGGCGGGAAACCTGGGGCGACGGGAAGATGCCGTTCTACTATACGCAGCTGGCGCCTTACCGCTACGAGGGCGACACACTGCGTTCGCTGCCGCTGGTGATCGAGGCGCAGTACCGGGCGCTGGCCGAAATCCCGCACTCGGGGATCGCTGCCACGACCGACTTGGGCAACCCGACCTGCATCCATCCGGCGCGCAAGCGCGAAGTGGGGGAGCGGCTGGCGTTCCTCGCCCTGGCGAACGATTACGGGGTGACGGGGCTGCCCGCCCCGGCGCCGGTATACAAGTCGATGGAGCGCGACGGCAATAAACTGGTGCTGACTTTCGACAACCTGCCCGTCCGGGCCCAAAACGGCGTCGACAGCTTCGTGGCCTTCGGCCCTGAAGGTTATTGCCGTCCGGGCGGCTTCGAGATTGCGGGCGAAGACCGGGTTTTCCACCCTGCCGTTGCGAATTTCAAATATTGGGACAACCGGATCGAAGTGAGCTCCGACCGGGTGCCCGACCCGGTGGCGGTGCGCTACGCCTTCCGCAATTACTGCCCCGAAGCCAATGTCATGACGACGATGGGGCAGCCCCTTGTCCCGTTCCGCACCGACGACTGGCCGCTGGACGACATCGGTCGGATCAGGTAAACATCCGGCGGCCATGCATCCCGAATTCCCCCCCCCTCCCGGCTGATTTCCGGGTACTCCCCGTTGTTTGCGGGGATAGCGCCCCTTATCCTGCGCCTGCATTGCGGACGGCATCGGCCGTCCGCCCGGGGGCGTCATGTCTTCGGGGCGGGGCAGCGGACTGCGGCGCGTAAGGGCGGTGCCCCGACGGATAATGCCTTCCGCTTCGGAGCCGGACGGCGCATTTCTGCTGCCCGAAATAGGTATAATGGCGCCTTGTATTTGTATATATTAAGGAAAGAAAGTATTTTTCCCATCGGATGCTTCCGCCCCGGGAAAGGTTGCGTCGGTTTTGCGGGATGGAATGATAAAGATTATAAAGTTCTCTAAAGGGTCGGCGCTATGGAATTGAGGGTGAAATGTGCGGTATGTGCGGTCGCGATGTGTCTGGTGTTGCGTGCCGGGAGCGGTATGGAGCACAAATTCAGGTATTATACCGACAACAGCGGGTTGTCGTCGAACACCATCCAGTGCCTCTATCAGGATGACAAGGGGTATGTCTGGGTCGGCACGGCCGACGGCCTCGACCGGTTCAACTCCTACGATTTCACCAACTACCGCTCCGATTACCGCCGCCGCAATACGCTCGAAAACAACTGCATTTACAGCCTTTGCGGCGAAGGGTTCCCCAACGGCGACCGCATATGGGTCGGAACCAGCGACGGGGTCTATATCTTCGACTCGAAGGACGAGTCGTTCGTCCACCTGCCCATCCTGGGCAGCGATGGCCGGGAGCGCCGCAACCTGCTGGTCTATTCGCTTGCGGCGGACGTCGCGGGCAACATGTGGATCGGGACGCTCGGCGACGGCCTCTACCGTTACAGCCTCAAGAGCGGCACGTTCGAACACTATAACGCCGCGAAATACCCCGAGGCCTTCTCGTCCGACGTCATCGTGAAGATCCTGCTCGACCACGACAACAACATCTGGGTGGCTTCGGGCGGCGGTTCGCTGCTGAGCCGCTACAACCCCGAGAACAACCGTTTTTCGACCTTCCGGGTCGAGGACACGCTCACGCGCGAGCCGATCTCGCGTATCAGTACCATGTGCCAGGATTCCTTCGGCGACATCTGGATCGCGGGGTATGCCTGCGAGCTCTACAAGTTCGAACTTTCGCGGCTGACGTTCACCTGCAACCGCCCGGAGGACGGCGAGGCGTATGGCCGCGTGCGGAGCATGATCGAATACACCCCGGGGATAATCATGCTCGGGACGGATCACGGCCTGGTGAATTTCAATACCAAGAACCGCAGTTTCGAGCATGTCGACAACGGCACGACCAACCGGAACGGACGGCTCAACGACAAATTCATCCACTCCATCCTCAAGGATCGTGACGGCGGCGTGTGGATCGGAACCTATTTCGGCGGCATCAACTACCTCTCGCCGCTCAGTTCGCTCTTCACGCTCATCGAAGCCGGCGAGGGGTGCGGGCATATCATCAGCAAATTCTGCGAGGATCCCGAGGGGAATATCTGGATCGGCAGCGACGACGGGGGGCTGAGCCTTTACAATCCGCGTACGGGCAGCTATACGCCCGTGGCGGTCGACCCGCGTGACCGGGCGCTCAACATCCATGCGCTCACCATCGACGGCGGATGGCTGTGGGTCGGGACGTATGGCGACGGGCTTTACCGCATCGACCTGCGCACGCGGCAGATGAAGCACTTCACGCAGGCCGGCACGGGACTCGACAATCTCGACGTCTATTCGGTTTTCCGCGATTCGCGGGGGCAGTTGTGGATCGGCACCAAAATGGGCATCTGCCGTTACGACGACGTTTCGCAGACCATCACGTGCGCATTCGGCCTGGGACATAACAGCGACGTGGTGGACATCTGCGAGGATGCCCGCGGGCACCTGTGGTTCGCGTCGCTGGGCAAGGGGTTGATCCGCTACGGGTTCGACGACGGCCGGTTCGCCCTCTGTTCGCACGATTCCGGGGGCGGGCTTTCCGATTTCGTGAGCTGCCTGGCCGTCGAGGGGGACAACCTGTGGATCGGCACCCACGGCTGCGGGCTTTGCCGTTACGACATCGCGGCCGACACGCTCTCCAGGGAGTTCGACATGCTGCCCTACGGCAACTGCGCCGTGTTCCAGATCGTGCAGAACGGCGGCGAACTGTGGCTCACGACCAACCGCGGGCTGCTGAAATACAGCCCCGGGAACGGCCCGCAGTCGATCTACAAGTTCACCTCCGACGACGGACTGCTGGCCAATATCTTCAACGCCAATTCGGGCATCAAGTCCTCGACCGGGCATATCTACATCGGCTGCAACAACGGCATCAACAAGTTCTATCCCTATGATTTCACGCGCCGCGAGAATTCGGCCAAGCTCAGCGTCGTCTTCCCCGATTTCAAGCTCTTCAACCGCAGCGTGCCCGTGGACGGACGACTGTTGTCCAATACCATCGACTGCCAGCGCTCGGTGCGCCTGCGCGGACGGAAGATGTCGTTCAGCCTTGATTTCATTGCGCTCAACTTCTCCTCGCCGCTGAGGACGGTCTACCGTTACCGGCTGGAGAACTTCGACGACAAATGGATCACCACCGGCCTGGACGAAGGGGCCGGGGTGCAGCATGTCTCCTACACCAACCTGCCGCCGAACCGTTACCGCTTCGTCGTGAGCGCCTCGACCGGCGGCGAGCAGTTCGGCGAGGAGGCCGTGGTCGAGATCCTCGTGCTGCCGCCGTGGTGGATGGCTCGCGCCATGGTCGTGGCCTACGGCGTGCTGGCTCTGCTGGCCGTGGCGGGCGGCGGCCTGTGGCTGCGCCGCAGGATTGGCCGCGCGCACCGCGAGCAGATCGCCTCGATCACCCGCAAGAACAAGCTCGACCTGCTCGAAGCCAAGGTCAGCCTCTTCACGGAGGTGGCCAACGAAATACGTACGCCCGTCGCGCTGATTGCCGCGCCCGTCGAAGAGATCGCCAAGCGCGCCGGGGATTTGCCCGGGCTCCGTGACGACGTGGACATCATCCGCAAGAACTGCGAGCGGCTGCGGACGCTGGTCGACCAGATCCTGAACCTGAAAAGCGCGGAGGAGGGCGAGCATGCCGCCTCCTGCGTTCCGGAGCGCGTCGACGTACGGGAAGTATTGCGGACGGTGGTCGCGGCGGTGGGGGATGCCGTCCCGCGGCGGGGTATCGCGGTGCACCTCGGGCTGCCCGGCGAAGCCCTCACGGCCGAGATGTGCTGCGACCACTTCTCGAAGATCGTGGGTCAGATACTCGGCAATGCCTACCAGTTCGCCGAGAGCCGCATCGACATAACGCTCGAAGGCCCCGGCGGAGAGGTGCCCGGCGACGTGTTCCGGGTGCGTGTCCGTGACGACGGCGCGGGGATAGACCGGGCGGAGAAGGCACGGATATTCGAACCTTTCTATACGTCGGACAAGTGTGTCTCCGGCAGCGGGCTGGGGCTGGGGCTGGGGCTCGCCGTGGCGAAGAGCCTGGCGACCCGGATGGGCGCCGTGCTCGGGGTCGAAAGTGCCGTGGGACAGTGGACGGAGTTTACGGTGACGGTTCCGCTCGGTGCACCCCGTCCCGTCCCCGGGGCGGATGGCGATTCCGGAGTGCCTGCCGGGCAGCCGGCCGTGGCGGCCGTGCAACCCGAGGTGCAGAAACGGCTGCCCGACATCCTGCTGGCCGAGGATAATGCCGACTTCGCGGACTTTTTCGTGCGGCATCTTTCCGGCAGCTATACGATCCATTGTGCGACGGACGGACGGCAGGCGCTCGACCTGCTCCGAAGCCGGAGCATCGCGGCCGTCGTGAGCGACGTGGCGATGAAAGGGATGGACGGCGTGGCGCTCTGCGCGGCGATCCGCAACGATCCGGCGCTGGATCACCTCCCCGTGGTGCTGGTTTCGGTGGACTCCTCTTCGGCGGCGAAGGTGCGTGCGCTGGAGGCGGGTGCCGACGCCTACCTCGAAAAGCCGTTGTCGGTGGACTACCTCGACTGCCAGATACGGGCGCTTATCGGCATCCGCGGCCGGCTGCGCCTGAAATTCTCGAAGATGCCCTACCTGGTCATGGATGGGGATGCGGCGAGCCCTTCGGGCAACCGTTTCATGGCGCAGGTGAACCAGTATGTCATGGATAACATCTCCAATTCGAATCTTTCGGTCGAGGACATCGCCGCAGCCGTGAATGTCAGCCGTACGCTCTTTTTCTCGCGCATCAAGTCGCTGACGGGCACTACGCCCAACGAGTTCCTGCGCTCCACGCGCCTCAGGGTGGCCGCCGAGCTGCTTTCCAAGTCCAACGACCTGCGCGTCACGGAGATATGCTATATGGTGGGCTTCACTTCGACCTCCTATTTCGCCAAGTGCTTCCATGCGCAGTTCGGGATGCTGCCCACCGAATTCATGGAGAAATACCGCCGGGAGTGATCCTGATGTTACGGTTGTTTGCGCGGGGCGCAGTGCGTACGACCGGGGCAGGCGCCTGCCGCCTGCAAGGGTTCGGGGCGTGAAACGGTAATCCCGGCCTGCATCTATTCAAATGCGGGCCGGGATTGTTCACGTTCTCCATTTACCGCCTCATCCCGTAGCCGATGCGCAGCAGTACGAGCAGGAGCAGTGTTACGGCCAGTTCGGCCGCCGGTACCGCGAGCCAGATCCCCGCGACGCCCGCCAGCCGCGGCAGCACGAGGAAGCAGAAAGCCATCAGCACGATGCCCCGAAGCACGGTGAGCCCCGTCGCCAGCCGTCCGCGCTCGATGCTCTGGTAGTAGCCGATCGTGACGACGTTGATTCCGAAAAAGGGATACCCGGCGGCGAAGAGCGGCAGGCCGCGCACGGCGATTGCATAGGCCGGGGCGTCGGGCGTCAGGAACAGCCCCACGATCCACGGGCTGAACAGCCACGTGAACCCGAATACCGCCAGCCCGCAGACGAACGCTGTGCCGAGTGCCATCGCGAACGCATCCCTGCCGCGCCGCATCAGCCCTGCGCCGTAGTTGTAGCTGATGATCGGCTGTGCCGACTGGATGATGCCGTTGTAGACCATGAAGATGATCGGGAAGATGTAGCAGGCGATGCTGTACGCCGCCACGCCGTCCTTGCCGGTGTAGCGGATGAACGTGTAGTTACCCACGACCATCAGGCACGAAATGGCCAGCTCGCTCAGCAGCGCCGGGAACCCGATGTAGGTCATGTAGCCCAGATTGCGGGCTGTGAGGCGCAGGCTCTTGTAACTGGTTTTGAACTTCACGAAGTGCAGCGTCCGGCTGTGGCGCAGCATGTACCGCAGCATCACGCCCGAGCCTACTATGTAGCCGACTCCCGTTGCGATGGCCGCGCCCGCGAGCCCCCACCCGAATTCGAAGATGAAAAGATAGTCGAGCACGATGTTGATCGAGGCCGCCATGATGTTGCACGCCATGGCGAACCGTGGTGCGCCGTCGAGCCGCACGATAAACATCAGGATGTTGAATACGGCCAGCGGCGTGAGGAAGAGCGTGAACCACACGAGGTATTCGCGCGCGGGAACCATCAGTTCGGGCGGCGTGCCCAACAGCAGCAGCAACGGTTTGTGGCAAAGGATCAGCAGGGCGCTGAGCAGCACGATCAGCAGTGCCGGTACGAAGAGCGACTGCGTGATGTTGATCTGGGCCACGCGGCGTTTGCCCTGCGCCAGGTTCACCGATGCCACCACCGAGCCGCCCATGCCGAACATCAGCCCGAGCCCCGTGCCGAGCGTGAAGAGCGGGGCGGTGAGGTTGACTGCCGCCAGTGCGTCGCTGCCGATGCCCCGGCCTACGAATATCCCGTCGGTGATGACGAACACCGCCGAGAAGACCATCCCCATGACCGTGGGAAAAAGAAAGCGGCGGAAGAGTTTGCCGACTGCCGTGCCTTTGTAATCGATACTGTCGCGTAACATAATTGCACCTCTTTTTATTGAGGTGGTGCAAAAGTAAGGCATTCTGCGCCGGGAAAAGTTAACTTATGGTAATTTCCGTATTATTTGACCCCGGCGCGGATGCGGCTCAGGCTTTGGGGCGTGAGGAAGAGGTAGGCCGCAAGGTCTTTCAGGGCGATGCGCTGCAGCAGCTGGGGATATTCGCGCAGCATGCGGCCGTACTGTTCGCGTTTGCCGCGCCAGGCATAGTCGGCGAAATAGTCCTCGTGGCGGCGCAACTGCTCCTCGGCCATGCGCCGTCCCCAGTCGGCCAGTTCGGCGTTCCCGGCGAAAAGCTCGTCCATGCGGGCGCGGGGGATGCGTACCAGCGTCGCGGGCTCCATTGTTTCGATCGTCTGGCGCGATAAGCCGCCGGGCTGTGTGCCGAGCGTCGAGGTAGCCGGGTCGCCCTCGAACGAGAAGGAGAAGATGACGCACTTGTCCTCGCGCATGACATACGTGCGCACCGAACCTTCGGCCACGAAGCAGACGTCCGCATCGCGCTGCCCCTCCTCGATGATGACCTCCTTGCGGGCGTGTCGCGTCAGCGTGGCGGAGTGCATGAGCAGACCCGTGCCCTCGTCCGAGAGCGCGTAGCGTTCGGTCAGTATCCGTGCGAAATCCATGCGGCAAAGGTAGGCTTTTTTCCGCAATTGCGAAAAGGCCGCCTATTCCGTCGTTGCCGGAAGGTTTTTTTGCCGGTTTGTCATGTCGGAATAGCAGGATGTGTGACAATTTGTGACATTTTTTCGTTTTCATGCGGCTGGCACAGGATTTGACCTGTTACGGATGAAACCGCTCCGGAAGGGGCTGCGAAAGAAAATAAAGTTAAACCAAAATAAAACAAGGAGGACAAGATTATGACACCTGCAAGAACGAATCAAAACTGGCTGCCGAGCATTTTCAACGAATTTCTGGATAACAACTGGCTCGCCGAACGCCGCAACGCCACGGCTCCTGCCGTCAACATTATCGAAGACGAAGACGAGTACAAGGTGGAGGTCGCTGCTCCGGGCATGACCCGTGAGGATTTCAAAGTCCACATCAACGAGGACAACGAGCTGATCATCTCCCTGGAGAAGAAATCCGAGGAGAAGGAGGAAGACAAGAAACGCAAGGGTACCTACCTGCGCCGCGAATTCTCCTATACGCAGTTCCAGCAGAGCCTGCTGCTGCCCGACAACATCGAGCGCGAGAAAATTTCGGCCAGGGTCGAAAACGGCGTGATGACCATTGACATTCCCAAGAAGAAGGTCGAGGAACTGGCCGCCGCCACGCGCCAGATCGAAGTGAAATAGGGCTTGCGAGCCCGACGTGGGAGGGGAGTGCCTTACAAGGTACTCCTTTTTTCGTGGCATGTCTCGGCATAATAATAGCCCTTTTATACCTAAAAACGTCCACGGGCGGACAATTCATCCGTAAATCCGCTATCTTTGGGGCATACGCGACAGCATACTAAACCGACGAACATGAAAGTAGGATTGTTCATACCCTGTTATATCAACGCCGTCTACCCCGGGGTGGGGCGTGCGTCGTACGAACTGCTCTCGCGGCTGGGCTGCGAGGTGGATTATCCCCTCGGACAGACCTGCTGCGGGCAGCCGATGGCCAATGCCGGGTTCGAGAAGGACGCCCGGGCGCTGGCAGAACACATGGATGCGCTTTTTGCGCAGTACGACTACGTGGTCGGGCCTTCGGCCAGCTGCGTGGTTTTCGTGCGCGAGGGCTATCCGCGGTTGTTGGACAATTACCGCGAGCATGCCTGCGTCGATTCGCGTATCTGGGAGATCTGCGAGTTCATCCACGACGTGGTGAAGCCCGCGAAGCTGGATGCACGTTTCCCGCACCGGGTGAGCGTGCACAACTCCTGCCACGGGGTGCGCAAAATGGGGCTGTCATCGCCCAGCGAGCTGAACGTGCCCTATATGTCGAAGCTGCGCGACCTGCTCTCGCTGGTCGGGGACATCGACATCGCCGAGCCATCGCGCCGCGATGAATGCTGTGGTTTCGGCGGCATGTTCTCCGTCGAGGAGAACGCCGTGTCTGTCTGCATGGGGCGCGACAAGGTGCGCGACCACATGGCTACGGGTGCCGAATACATTACGGGCGCCGACTCTTCGTGTCTGATGCACATGCAGGGGGTTATCGACCACGACAAACTCCCAATCCGCACCATCCATGCCGTTGAAATCCTCAATTCGAAGTTATGAGCACCCACTCCAAAGCCGCCGCGAAATTCATCGCCGACGCCGATCGCACGGCGTGGCACGACAAGGCGCTTTACGCCGTACGCGAAAAGCGCGACAAGATGGCACGCACGGTGCCCGAATGGGAAGACCTGCGGCGCATGTCGTCCGAGATCAAGCGCCATACGCTGAGCCATCTGGGGCATTACCTCGAAGAGTTCGAACGCAACGCCACGGCCAATGGCATGGCGGTGCACTGGGCCGCCGACGCCGACGAGATGAACGCCACGGTGTGGCGTCTGGTGCAGGAGCACGGCGGGCGGAACCTCGTCAAGAGCAAGTCGATGCTCTCCGAGGAGTGCGGGCTTACGCCCTACCTGCGCGAGCGGGGCGTCGATGCCGTCGAGAGCGACCTGGGCGAGCGGATCATGCAGTTGCTGGAGCTGCCGCCCAGCCACATCGTGCTGCCCGCCATCGGCGTACGCCGTGAGGAGGTCGGCGAGCTTTTCGAACGCGAGTTCGGCACCGAGCACGGCAACAGCGATCCCACCTACCTGACGCATGAGGCTCGCCGCCAGTTGCGGCCCAAATTCCTGGGTGCCGACATCGCCATGACGGGCGTCAACTTCGCCGTGGCTTCCACGGGGACGCTGGCCGTCTGTACCAACGAGGGGAATGCCGACATGGGAACGTCGTTCCCCGACCTGCATATCGCCATCATGGGGTTGGAGAAGGTCATCCCCGACATGCGGGCGCTGGCGGTCTTCACGCGCCTCTTGGCGCGTTCGGGGACGGGGCAGCCCGTCACCTCCTACACGTCGCTCTACCGCAAGCCTGCACCGGGCAAACGGATACACGTCGTGATCGTGGACAACGGCCGCTCGGAGTGGCTGGCCGATGCCGCGCACCGCAACATGCTCAAATGCCTGCGTTGCGGCGCCTGTATGAATACCTGCCCTGTCTACCGGCGCTCGGGCGGCTATTCCTACTCCTATTTCATCCCCGGGCCGCTGGGCATCAACCTGTCGATGCTGCGTTCGCCGAAGCTCCACCACGGCAATGTCTCGGCCTGCTCGCTGTGCTACTCCTGCTCGGACGTATGCCCGGCGATGATCGACCTCGGGGAACAGATTTACGCATGGCGGCAGGAGTTGGCGCCCATGCATCTGGCCGACCCGGTAAAGAAACTGACGGTCAAAGGCATGGACTTCATCATGGGAGGGCGACGACGATTCTACGGCGGCATCGCGCTGGCCCGCGTCGCGGAGCATCTCCCGCACGCCGTGCTCAACAACCGGTTCAATCCGTGGAGCGCCCCGGGCCGCGACATGCCGCCGTTCGCCCCCAAGACGTTCAATGCCCTGTGGAAGCGGGGCGAGGTAAAATCCGGAAAAATGAGTAAAGATGAATAACAGCAAGGAAAACATACTGAAACGGATCGCCGCGGCGGGAATGCCCGAATACGCATACCCCGACTTCGGCTACGAACCCCAGCATTTCGACGACCCTGCGGCGATGTTCGCCCAGCGGCTCCGGGCGGCCGGGGGCGAGGCCGTATGGCTGGACGGGGCAACGACGCTCGATGAGGTCGTACGCCGCTGCTACCCCGATGCGAAGAGTGTCGCTTCGGCACTGCCCGAAGTGACGCTCGCCACGGTGAATCCCGACCGGGTCGAAGACCCGCGCGAGTTGGTCGACATAGACTTGGGGGTCGTTTCGGGGGCGTTCGGCGTCGCCGAGAACGGTGCCGTGTGGATCCCGCAGGACATCCGCCACAAGGCGCTCTATTTCGGCGCCACGGCGCTGATGGTCGTCATCCCGCGCGATGCGCTGGTCGATACGATGCACGAAGCCGTCGTGCGCCCCGAAGTCGGGGACTTCGCCTACGGGTGTTTCATGTCGGGCCCTTCGAAGACGGCCGACATCGAACAGGCGCTGGTATTCGGCGCCCACGGGCCGATGTCCGTCACCGTCGTGCTGCGCTGACCGTCTGCCCCGGGAGCGGGGAGTATGCCATGTGCCGGTCGGGATTTCCCGTGCCTTTTTCTGCCGCGGCAGCCGGCTTTTTCGCGGGCTTGTTTTTCCGGTACGGATTTTTTATCTTTGCCGTATGACGACCGAACTTTGCGCCTACAGCGTCGAGGCGTGCGAGACTGCCCGCCGTGCGGGTGTCACGCGCGTGGAATTGTGTGCCTCCCCTTACGAGGGCGGCACGACCCCTTCGGCTGCCGCCATCCGTATGGCGCGCCGTATCGGAGGGTTGCAGCTCAGCGTGATGGTGCGTCCCCGCGGCGGGGATTTCCTCTATTCCGATACCGAATTCCGCCAAATGCTCGAAGAGGTGCGCTTCGCCCGCGAATGTGGCGCCGACGGCGTGGTCTTCGGCGTGCTCACCCCCCCCCGACGGGCGGGTCGACGTGCAGCGTACGGCTGCCCTGGTCGCCGAGGCGGGGCCGATGCAGACCACCTTTCACCGGGCGTTCGACATGGCGTGCGACCTGGAGGAGGCGCTCGAAGCGGCGGTGGCTGCCGGATGCCGCCGGATCCTGACCTCGGGGGGCCGCAATACGGCCGTCGAAGGCATCGACACGCTGCGGGCGTTGGTGGCGCAGGCCGCCGGGCGCATCGAACTGATGGCCGGCAGCGGCGTCAACCCCTCGAATGTGCGGCAGCTGGCGGCCACGGGCGTCGATGCCGTGCATTTTAGCGCTCGCAGCGTGCGTCCGGGCGGCATGGTTTTCCGCAACCCGCATGTTTCGATGGGCGGCTGCGGCGATGTTTCCGAATACGATCTTCTTTGTGCCGACGAACGGCTCATCCGACAAATACTTACCCTGCTCGAACCATGAAACGCATCATCTTCCTTTTGCTGGGGGCGTGTCTCTGTGCCTGCGGCCGTTACGGCTGCGGTGTCCCCGCCGGATACGAACCGCTGCTGGATGCCGCGCTGGCCGGCTGCCCGCGCGCCGACAGCCTGCGGAATTTGCTGCGGCAAACCCCGCGCGAGCAGCGCGAAGGAATGGCCTTCCTGATCGCCCACATGCCCCGGGGCGACCGCGACACGATGCGCCTCGACCTGCTGCGCGAGAATGTGGAATATGCCTACCGTGCCCGCCGGGACTACCCTTGGACACGTGCGCTGCCCGATTCCGTCTTCCTGAACGAGGTACTGCCCTATGCCGCCGTGGACGAGGTGCGCGACAGCTGGCGGGCGGATTTCTACCCGCGCTTCGCCCGGCGCGTGGCGCTTTGCCGCGACATCCGCGCGGCGATCGACTCCGTGAACCGGAATATCGCGGCCGACGTCGGGGTGGAGTACAACACCGCCCGCGAAAAGACCAACCAGAGCCCTGCCGAGTCGATGCGGCAGCATATGGCCTCCTGTACGGGGCTTTCGGTGCTGCTGGTCGACGCCCTGCGCGCGGCGGGAATCCCGGCGCGTTTCGCCGGGACGCCCGCGTGGCACGACGACCGCGGCAACCACAGCTGGGTCGAGGTATGGATCGGCGGCCGCTGGTATTTCACGGAATATTACCCTTCGGGGCTCGACCATGCCTGGTTTCTTTCGGATGCCGGGCGGGCCTCGACGACCGTATGCACGGCATCTTCGCCGTGTCGTTCCGGCCCACCGGCGACTGGTTTCCGATGGTGTGGAGCGAGGACTCGCGTGAGGTGCACGGGGTGGACGTCTCGCAGCGTTACCGCGACCTTTATGCGGCCTACGAGCATACCCTCGTGGCGCAGGGAAGGCATACGACGGTGACTTTTGTGATGTACGACAGTGCGGCGCACGAAGGGCGCTCGGACGCCCGCGTGGCGGCCAATGTCGATGTCTTCTGCGGTGCCGAGCAGATGGGCGGAGGCCGCACGGCCGGGCCGAGGCAGGACATGAACGATGCGTTGAGGTTCCTGCTGGAAAAAGGCAAGTCCTATACGTTCCGCTACGAGAACGCCCGCGGCGAAACGACGGAGGTCACGGCCGAGGTGGGCGATGCCCCGCTGACCGTTACGGGATACATGCGATAGCGCCGTTCCCCCCCCCTGTTCGGGAATCCTGTCCTTCACCGCTTCACCGCCGATGGTGCGGAGCGGGCTGTCGGCTCGCTCCCCGAAAATGGAAATCACCCCTGCCGGAGATAACTCGGGCGGGGGTGAAGTCGTAAGAACCGGGCTTGTCGGACAGCACTTTCCGTTAGGGCTGCTTTTCCGTATCCGTGCCGGGCACTTCGGCCCGGAAGTCGATGTCGATTCGGTCGATCAGCAGGCTCGGAATCGGCACGAGCCCTGTGTGCGGGGCGTGTCCGAGTTCCATATGCAGGATGGGGTAGGGCCGGCCCGACGGGTCGGTTGCGTCGCGCCCGGCGGTGCGGAATCCCATCCGTTCGTAGAAACCCGCGGCCTGCGGGTTCTGCTCGTTGACGTCGACCCGCCGCACGCCGCAGTGCCGTGTGATGTGGTTCACGAGTTGCCGGCCGAATCCCTTGCCCCGCATTCCGGGGGCGACGAACAGCATTTCGAGCATATCGCCTGCGACGCCTGCAAAGGCGGTGAATCCGCCGAACTCGTTTGCCCGGCTGTCGCGTCCTGTTTCGCCCGTTGGGCCTGTCGCGGTCGATCCCCTGTTCCCGTCTGTCCCGCCAGGCCCGTCTGTCCCGTCTGTTCTGTCGCCGGTGTCCCGTGTGACATACAGATCTACGGCCGGAAGCGCTTCGTTGCGAACCATCTGCCGGAAGAAGGGGATGTCCTCCTCGCTGAGGAAATCGTGCGTCGCCCGCACGGAGGCCTCCCAGAGGGCGGTCAGTGCGTCCAGTTCTGCGGGCGAGGGTTGTGTGAGGTGTTCGATCATGTTGCAATAAGGGTTATAATAAGGTTACGGGCGGTTTCCGCCGCGCGAAGTTCCGGGCGAGGGCGGCTGCAAAGGGCGTGCGGAATGTGCGGGCACCGAATGCGCACCCTTTCACGCAGGCGCAGCAGCGGATGCAGCGTGCCGGGTCGGTGTGCAGCTCGTCGCCGCGTGCGATGGCCTGCGTGGGGCACAGTGCGACGCAGCGGCCGCATTGCGTGCAACGTGCGGCATCTCCCTCGGGCAGCAGGACGACGGGGTTGCGTTTCTGCCGGCGGCGGTAGCCCAGTACGAACCGGATGAAGCGCAGCTTCGGGAGGAGCGGTGTACGCGGTTCGCGCAGCTTCGCGGGGTCGATGGGGACAAGGGCGCCCGTCGCGGGGGCCTTGGCTGCATCCATGCTGTCGGTTTGGGTTGTCCGGGTGGTTGCTGCGGTGTCGGATGCCGTTTCCGGGTTCCTGCCGGGAGAAGACCCTGTTTTCGCTAATTTTTCGCGCACCTGAGCCCCGAATGCCGTGGCGGCAGCCAGATCCTGCGCGTCGGGGCGTCCCTGTGCGATCGGGGTTTCGGGCGTGCTGTACGAATGCTCGCCGACGAATGCCCCTGCCGCTACGGGCACGAATCCCCGCTCCGCGACGAACGAGGCGAGCTCTGCGACGGCCGTGCCGAACGAGCGGTTGCCGTAGACGGCCAGGACGATGGCCGGAGTGCCTTCGCCGCGGATCTCCCGCAGGCGTTCCAGGGCTGCGGGTGCCACGTGCCTTCCGTAAACCGGCACGGCGAATATGGCGACGGCCCCAGCCGGCAGCGGAGCGGGTTGTCCGGCGGGGTAGGTCAGGTCGATGGCTGTGACAGCCGGTGCCCCGTGCACGCTTGCCGTTTCGCCTCTGTTCCCGGCGGCAGGCTCCGGTGCCGCCGCGGCGGTTCCCGCTTCCGGGGTTTGCCCGGCAGGGGGCTCTGGTGCCGTGTTGTCTCCGGCGGACGCCCGCGTGGCTCTCCCTTTCGTCCCTGCCATCCCCTGCGCCACGGCTGCGGCGATTCTCCGCGATGTCCCGGTAGGCGAGAAAAAGAGGGTGTAAATGCTTGTCGTTTTCATGTTCGCGGCAGATTTTTTTCGGTGTAAAGATAGCGTTTTTCCGGCTGAATTTTTATATTTGTCCGGAAACCTGTAAAATTGAGAAGAGATGACTATGAAGATTTTTGCATGTGCGGCCTTGCTGCTTGCGTCATGCGGCGGCACGCAGACGGCCGGGGAGCAGGCACAGACCCCCGAAACGAAGACCGCGGTGAAGCACGGGCCGGAGATCGCACTCCTGAAGCCCGACCCGAAATCGGGCATGACGGTCAACGAAGCGTTGCAAAACCGCCGTTCCTGGCGTGAATATGCTCCCGAAGCCCTTTCGCTCGAGGAGTTGTCGGGCGTGATGTGGGCGGCCGGCGGCATCAACCGCCCGCAGGACGGACGGCTCACGGCACCTTCGGCACTGGCGTTGTATCCCATCCGCATTTATGCGTTTTTCCCCGAGGGCGTTTACCGTTACGATGCCAAGGGGCAGAAACTGGTGCGCGTGACGGAGGGCGACCACCGGAACCTTGCCGGGGCACAGCCGTTCGTGTTCACGGCGCCGCTCAATCTGGCTTATGTGGCCGACATGTCGGTCTATGAAGGTAAGAATATTCCTGCCGGGCATGTCCGCTACCTTTGCGGGCAGGATGCCGCGGGCTATGCCGAAAACGTCAACCTCTACACCGCGGGCCATGGCCTGAAGTCGATCACGCGCGGCAGTGCCCCCGAGGCCGAGCTGCTCGAGACCCTCGGCCTTGACCCCGGCCGCTACTTCCTTGCGCTGGTGCAGACGGTGGGCAAATAGCGGTGTGCCCCTGGAATGGAAAAGGGACGGCTTTTAGGCCGTCCCTTTTTTATTTGTCCGCAGATGCGGCTAAGGCCGGTCGGATGGCGCGCCCCGGCTTTGGTTCGGTCACGGCCTTTCGCACGGGCTGTCTAAGGCGCGTTCCCCGGTGTTGTCCTGAAGGCCGTTTCCGGCTGTTCCGTCCTTAGTCTGCCGAAAGCGTTTCCTTTGCCGCATCCCGGCCGTCGGGTTCCTCCAGCGGGACGATATAGAATCCGCGTCCCGGTGTCCACTCCACGCAGAAAAGTTTTTCCGCATCGGGGTACCCCGCCTGCCGGAGGTGGCGCAGGAGCCACCGCTTGCCCTTGCCGCTGCGCTCGAGTGCGTCTTCCATGACCTTGCCCCCGTTGACGAGCAGGTACGATTCTGGCGGTTCGTTGCGGCGCGATATGGTTATCCGCCCGTTGGTTTCGAAACGCACGTCGTCGACGTCGAACATCGAGAAGATGCCGTTTTCGCGCAGCATGGTGCGGAACTGTTCCATTTCGAGCCCGTTGCGGCGGAATTCGCGCATCACCAGCCGGCGGTCGCGGACGAGCATCACCGAGTCGCCCTTGATCGCCCTGCGGATGCGGTGGAAGCGCATCAGGTAGCGCAGCGAGACGTTGGCCGCCGTCCATACCGCGAAGGCGAATACCAGATACCATACCGGGGTGTCGGGGTTGTAGATTACGCCGCCGACCAGCGCCCCGAGTACGAACGAGTTTACCGAATCGAGGGGTGTGAGCTGTGCCATCTGGGTCTTCCCCGATATGCGCAGGAAAAAGATCACGCCCAGCATTCCGACCAGCAGTTTGATGGCGATGGATAGATACATGGTGTGCAAGGTTTTGTTTTCCGTTTCCCCTCACCCTGCAAATTCCGCGCAAATCCGGAAAAACCTACCCGGCGGGGGGCTCCATCCTGCGAATAGCGTGGTACGGCCGTATCTCCGGCCGTCTTCCTCGGGGCTAAAGGCCGTACTCCGCGGCGTAACGCCACAGGGGTGCGGCCATCAGTGCCTGCCGGATGCGGCCGCTTTCGAGCAGGTCGCGAACCTCGGCGCCCGAGAACAGGTGCACGCGGATGTCCTCCGTAGCATCGAGGTGCTGTTCGCCCAGGCGTTCCACGCCCGTCGCCAGGTAGCAGTACGTCAGGTTGTTCTGCGTCGAGGGGTTGGGCGCCACGACCATTAGCTCGCGCCACTGGCCGCCGCCGTACCCCGTCTCCTCGGCCAGTTCGCGCTGTGCCGCGGCCAGCATCGAGGCGTCGTCGGGCTCGGCTACGCCCGCCGGGATTTCATAGTCCGTTTCGCCCAGCCCGTGGCGGTACTGGTCGATAAAGACGAATTTCCCCTCTTTCGTAATGGCGATGACGTTCACCCAGTCGGGATATTCGAAGACGTAGTAGTCGGGTATGCGGCGCCCGTCGGGCAGTTCGATGCTCTCGTGGCGTACCGTAAACCAGGGTTTGCGGGCGAGGTATTCGCTCGTGAGAACTTTCCAGTTGCGTTTTTTCGGATTTTCCATGGCGGCGTCTTGCTTGTCGGATGCAAAAATAGCGAAAAATAGTTATCTTTGTAACATCCGTAAAAAAACATCCATGTTGTCCCAGAACGAACGAAAGCGTATCATCGCCCTCATCAACCGCGAAGTGGTGCCCGCCATCGGGTGTACCGAACCGATCGCCGTGGCGCTGTGCACGGCGCGTGCAGCCGAACTGCTCGGCTCGCGTCCCGAAAAGGTCGCCGTGCGCCTGAGCGCCAATATCCTCAAGAACGCCATGGGCGTTGGGATCCCCGGTACGGGGATGATCGGCCTGCCGATCGCCGTGGCGCTCGGGGCGCTCGTCGGCCGTTCGGAGTACCGGCTGGAGGTATTGCGCGACGTGACGCCCGGGGCCGTGGAGCAGGGCCGCCGGTATATCGACGAAAAGCGCGTATGTATCGACCTGAAGCAGGGTATCGCCGAGAAACTCTATATCGAGGTCGAGGCCCGGGGCGCCGGGCACTGTGCCACGGCGGTGATCGCGGGCGGCCATACCTCGTTCGTATACCTCGAGCGCGACGGCGAGGTGACGCTCGACAAACGTACGGCCTCGGCGGCCGAAGAGGATGGGGGCGAAGTACCCCTCACGCTGCACCGCGTGTGGGAGTTCGCCACGACGGCGCCCCTCGACGAACTGCGCTTCATCCTCGAAACACGCCGCCTGAACAAGGCCGCCGCCGAGCAGGCTTTCGCCGGGGAGTTCGGCCACTGCTTAGGGCGTACGCTCCGTTGCGAGCGAGAACGGAAGATTATGGGCGACAGCATCTTCTCGCGGATACTGTCCTATACCTCCGCGGCGTGCGACGCCCGCATGGCCGGGGCGATGATCCCCGTGATGAGTAACTCGGGAAGCGGCAACCAGGGCATCGCGGCGACGCTTCCCGTGGTGGTCTACGCCGAGCAGACCGCAGCCACCGAACAGCAGACGATCCGTGCGCTGGTGCTGAGCCACCTCACGGTGATCTATATCAAGCAGAGCCTCGGCCGCCTGTCGGCCCTGTGCGGCTGCGTGGTGGCCGCCACGGGGTCGAGCTGCGGCATTACCTACCTGATGGGCGGCGACTACGGGCAGGTCGCGGCGGCGGTGAAAAACATGATTGCCAACCTTACGGGCATGATTTGTGACGGAGCCAAGCCGAGTTGCTCCATGAAGCTCACGAGCGGCGTCTCGACCGCCGTGATCTCGGCCATGATGGCGATGGACGGCCATTGCGTAACGCCCGTCGAGGGAATCATCGAAGAGGATGTCGACAAGTGCATCCGCAACCTCACGGCCATCGGCCGCGACGGCATGAACGAGACCGACAGGGTCGTACTGGGAATAATGACACATAAATGCTGACTATGAATAAACTGACCATGAAAATGAGGCTCTTTGCGGCGTTCCTGCTGCTCGGCCTCTGGGGCGCCACGGCCCAGACCGCCCGTGAGCAGATCGCCGCCATGCCCGAACGCGCGGGCGGGATTTACCACTCGTACGAGTACCTGCCCGGCCCCGCCGTACCCGCCCCGAAGGGCTATGTTCCCTTCTACATCAGCCACTATGGCCGCCACGGCAGCCGTTGGCATACTTCGGAAAAGATCTATGCTGAGCCGCTGGGTATCCTGCGCAAAGCCGACTCGGCCGGGGTGCTGACCCCCAAAGGGCGCGACCTGCTGGCTAAGGTCGAGGTCATTGCAGCCGATGCCCGGGATCGTTACGGTGACCTCTCGCCCCGCGGCGTGGCGGAACACCGGGGCATCGCCGAACGCATGTATAAGGCCTATCCCGAGGTCTTTTCGACCGGGGACGGCCGCGAATGCTATGTCCAGAGCCGTTCGACGCTCGTGCCGCGCTGCATCCTGAGCATGGCGGCCTTCAACGAGCGCCTCAAGGAGCTGAACCCCGAAATCCGGATGACCCGCGAATCGAGCCAGCGCTACATCCCTTATATGAGCAACGGCGCAGGGTTGAATTCCCAGCGAAAGGCATCCGGTGCCGTGGCCGACAGCCTGCAGGATGCCCGCACGCATCCCGCCCGTCTGATGGCGTCGCTCTTCTCCGACCCCGCCTTCGTGGAACGCGAGGTGAAAAGGCCGGCGAAACTGATGAACCAGCTGTTGGCGCAGGCCGCCATCATGCAGGACGTCGAATACCTGGGCATCTCGCTCTACGACCTCTTCACCGAGGAGGAGATATACGCCGCCTGGGAAGCCGAGAATTTCCGCCGCTACGTGATGTTCGGCCCGTCGAAGCGCTTCGGCGACCCGATCATCGCCGATGCCAAGCCGCTGCTGCGCAATATCGTGGAGACTGCCGAACGGGTCGTCGCGGGGGAGGAGAACCTCTCGGCTTCGCTGCGTTTCGGCCACGACGTGAACGTCATTCCGCTGGTGGCGCTCCTGGGCGTCAGGGAGGCTTCCGGGCGCGTATGGACGGCCGAGGAAGCTGCCGGGGTGTGGCAGATACACCGCGTATCGCCCATGGCGACCAACGTGCAGTTCATCTTCTTCCGCAACCCCGAGACCGGCGACGTGCGGGTGCGGGTGCTGCACAACGAGCGCGATGCCGAACTGCCGGTCGGCGGTGGCCCCTATTATCCCTGGGAGACCCTGCGCGACTACTGCAAGTCGCTCTATGAATGACATGCCCCGGTGCCGGGCATAAAAATAAAGGGGCTGCCCGCCGGTTCTCGGAATTAAAATCACCCTCGTCAGAAGCATCTCTGACGAGGGTGATTTTTTAAGCCGGCTTGCCGGGCAACCTTTTCCGCGGCGTTTCCGGGATGGACGCCGGAGTCCCCTCCTTGGGGACGGCTAATGGAAGATGGTCTTGACGATGATGTTCGTGGCGCCCTGGTGACGGGTGGTGTAGTCTTTGGCTATACGGCTTGTTTTCTGCAGGAAATCCTCGTTGTCGCGCAAGGGGATGAACCACGTGCGCAGTTCGTCGTAGTTTTTCACCGGACGGGCAGCGCCGAGCGTCACCAGGTCGCGTGCCTCCTTGAATTTCGCGTAGTTGGGGCCGAATGCCACCGGAAGCCCGAATGTCGCCGCTTCGAGCGTGTTGTGTATCCCCACGCCGAACCCGCCGCCGATATAGCTCCACGTCGCGTAGCCGTAGACCGACGCCAGGATCCCCACCGTGTCGAGGATCAGCAGTTGCTTCGACCCGTAGGCCGTGTGGGGCGTGCACTGCGTGTAGCGGAGCGTCCCGCCCTTGGCCTCGGCCGCGAGGCGTGCCATGCGGCCTTCGTCCATCTCGTGCGGAGCCACGATGAATTTCACGTCGGGGTTGTCGTTTATCAGGCGGATCAGCAGCTCTTCGTCCGGGTTCCAGGTCGAACCCGCCACGAAGAGGCGTTTGTCCCCCTTGAACCGGTCTATGATGTCGATATGTTTGGCTGCGGCGGCGATTTCGGCCACGCGGTCGAAACGCGTGTCGCCCGCTACGATCACGTTGTCGAAGCCCAGCCCGGCCAGCAGCTTTTTCGACTCCTCGTTCTGCACGAACATCACGTCGAAGGACTCCAGCGCCTGCCTCCACATGCCGCCGTAGGGGCGGAAGAAGATCGAGTTGCGGCGGAAGATGGCCGAGACGATATAGGTGCGCACCTTGCGGCGGCGCAGGTCGCGCAGCAGGTTAAGCCAGAATTCGTATTTTACGAAGATTGCGATTTCGGGATGCGCCGCATCGAGGAACCGGCGGGCGTTGCGCGGCGTGTCGATCGGCAGGTAGAAGATGTAATCCACGCCCTGGTAATTCTTGCGGACTTCGTAGCCCGAAGGCGAGAAGAACGTGAGCAGGATCTTGTATTCGGGATGGGTCTTGCGGATGCGTTCGATGATGGGGCGCCCCTGTTCGAATTCGCCGAGCGACGCGACGTGCACCCAGACGATGCGGTCGGTCGGGTCGATGGTCTCGGCCATGCGTTTATAGAGGTCTTTGCGCCCGTCTATCCATAGCCGTGCCTTCGGATGCCTCGGTGCGACCAGCCGGATGAGCCACACATAGAGTGTCAGACCGAAATTATATAACCACATCGGTGTTTACGGTTTGCGGTGTTGAAATACTATACGTTAACGTTCGCCGGGCGGGCCCGGGTTTTCCGGCCCTGTACGCAGGGCTTTCATTTTCAGTGCGACAAAGGTAGTATAATTTGTCGGAAATGCAAAATTACCAGTTGTATTCCATCGCCTGCTCCACCAGGCGTACCTCCATGTGCCCGTCGGGCATCACGTCCACGGCCGCCAGGTCGAACTGCGCCTCGTCCTGCCCGCCCGTTGCGGCCAGGTAACGCACGGCCGCCCGCGTCAGTGCGCGGAACTTCTGCGGCGTGACGGCAGCCTCGGGCGGCGTCAGGGAGCCGGCCCTGCGGGTCTTGACCTCCACGAAATGCACGATCCCCGCCTTGCGGGCCACGATGTCCAGTTCGTAGCGGCCGCTGCGCCAGTTGAGGGCGCAGATTTCATACCCCGCACGGCGGAGGTACTCCGCCGCGGCCCGTTCGCCCGCACGTCCCGTTTCGGCCGTCGTGCCCATGCCCGTCAGTGGATGATACGCTGGATCGAGTTGGCCCGCTCGAAGGCGGCCTTCAGCCCTTCGGCGTCGTCGCGCTCGATCATCCTGCGCATGATCTGCAACTGGTGGATATGCTCGCGCAGCACGTCCAGCAGGTTGTATTTGTTGCGCAGCATGATCGGCACCCACGTGGCGGCCGAGCTCTTGGCCAGCCGCACGGTGCTCTCGAACCCGCCGCCCGCCAGGTCGAAGATGTGCCGCTCCTCGCGTTCCTTCTCGAGCACGGTCAGCGCCAGCGCGAACGAGGTGATGTGGGAGATGTGCGACACGTAGGCCGCATGCAGGTCGTGTTCCTCGGCGCCCATGTAGACGGCGGGCGCCTCCAGCGTGCGGAAGATGCGCTCGGCCGTCGCCAACGCGTCGGGGTCGCTCCGCTCCGCCTCGCAAAGCACGACGTTGCGCCCCGTGAAGGCACCGTGCTGGGCGGCGCGCGGCCCGCTGTATTCGGTGCCCCACATCGGATGGGCGGCCACGAAGCGCCCGCGGCGGGCGTGCATCGAGATCACCTCGCACAATTCGGCCTTGATGGAGCCCAGATCCATTACGACCTGGTGCCCCTCCACGCGGTTGAGGGCTTTTACGGCCATCAGGGGGATCGTATCGACGGGGGTGGCCAGCACCACGAGGTCGGCCTGCGGGATGCCCTCTTCGAACGCCACGATGCGGTCGGCCAGCCCGAGCCGCAGCGCCTCGGCGGCGTTCTCCCCGGAACTGTCTGTGCCGAGTATTTCGTCCGCTATGCCGCGGTCGCGCAACGCGAGGGCAAAAGAGCCGCCTATGAGGCCCATGCCCGCTATCAGAACTTTCATACCTATATATAAATATATTTATTGGCCGGAACCGCTTCCGGCCGGGAATCAGAGCAGGAACGACAAGTCGCTGCCCGGTTGTACTTCGAAGGGCTCCGTGCCCTTGCGGAACATGCGCATCGGGCGCTTGCCGATCAGTTCGAGTTTCCCCTCCGCATGGCGGAGCATGCACCCTTCGCGCAGCCCGGCGACCCAGCGCCGCGGATTGGCCTCGATGTATTCGAGGATGCGCTGCTCGCGCGTCTCGCCGGCGTGCCCCTCGGGGTTGGCGTCGAGGTAGTGGGGGTTTATCTGGAACTTTACGGCCCCGACGGCCTTGAACGACTGCGGTTCGACGATGGGCATGTCGTTTGTGGTGCAGATGGTGGGACATGCCACGTTGCTGCCCGCCGACCAGCCGACATAGGGAGTCCCGGCCTTGATTTTACGCAGGATGGCGGCCATAAGCCCCTGTTCCTGCATCTTTTTTGCCAGCGCGAAGGTGTTGCCGCCCCCGACGCACAGGGCTTCTGCCTCGCGTACCATGCGTGCGGGGTCTTTGGCCCGGTGTACCGAGCGCACGCGGATACCCAGCTCCGAGAAGCGTGCCTGCACCTTTTTTTCATACTCGGCGTAGGAAAATGTCACGGCGGCATAGGGGACGAATACGATTTCGCTGACGCCCTGCAGGAAACGCCCGATTTCGGGCATCGGGTAACGGAGGTATTCCTCCCCGGCGTTGGTCGAATTCGAGATCAGAAGCAATTTCATAAGCCTATGGTTTTGAATCGGTTAATTTAAAAAATGTGCTAAATGTCGAAAAAGTTGTGAATAAAAAAAAGGTCTGTTTTGTCAAAAGTAATAAAAAAAGTGTTACTTTTGCGCAAAATTACCCCGGAAATACGAAAGAACTATTTCCAAATAATTGTTTAACTAAAAAATTAAAATTATGTCAGAAGTTCAATCAAAAGTTGTCGAGATCATCGTCGACAAACTGGGTGTCAAGGAATCGGAGGTTGTACCCGAAGCAAGCTTCACCAACCATCTGGGTGCTGATTCGCTCGACACCGTAGAGCTGATCATGGAGTTCGAGAAGGCTTTCGATATCCAGATTCCGGACGAGGACGCTGAGAAGATCGCTACCGTTGGCGACGCTATCAAGTATATCGAAGAGCACAAGAAATAATTTATAAAAAGAGCATTCACAGCCTCTTATAGCCTTAAATTTATGACAGAAAGAAGAGTAGTTGTTACGGGCATCGGTACGATCAACCCGCTCGGTAATAATATTGAAGAGTATTTTTCGAATTTGGAGAAGGGAGTCAGCGGTGCCGCACCGATTACTCATTTCGATGCAGAGAAGTTTAAGACGAAGTTTGCTTGTGAAGTAAAGAATTACGACTCGAACCTCTATTTCGACCGTAAGGAAGTACGCAAGTACGACCTTTTCACCCAGTATGCCCTGATCGCGGCCACGCAGGCCGTCGAGGATTCGGCGCTCGACCTCGAGGCCGTCGACAAGGAACAGGTGGGGGTGATCTGGAGTTCGGGCATCGGAGGAATCAAATCTTTCTTCGATGAGTGTCTGGGCTGGGCCGCAGGGGATGGAACCCCGCGGTTTAGCCCGTTCTTTATTCCCCGCATGATCTCCGACATCGCAGCCGGTTTCATCTCCATGAAGTACGGCTTCATGGGGCCCAACTACTGCACGGTGTCGGCGTGCGCATCTTCGAACCACGGCATGATCGCCGCGTTCGACGCCATCCGCTACGGGAAGGCCGACGTGATGGTGGCCGGAGGCTCCGAAGCTGCGGTCAACGAGCCGAGTGTCGGCGGGTTCAACTCCATGCAGGCGCTCTCCACGCGCAACGACGATCCCCAGCACGCTTCGCGTCCGTTCGACAAGGATCGCGACGGTTTCGTGATCGGCGAAGGCGCCGGAGCCCTGATCTTCGAGGAGTATGAACATGCCAAGGCCCGCGGTGCCAAGATCTACTGCGAGATCATCGGCGGCGGCGCTTCTGCCGACGCTTACCACTTCACCGCCCCTCATCCCGAAGGGAAGGGTGCTATGAAGTCGATGCGCGACGCCATCAAGGACGCCGGCATCAAACCCGAAGATATTGATTATGTGAATGTCCACGGTACCTCGACCCCCGCGGGCGACATCCCCGAACTGAAGGCTGTCGCCGGTGTGTTGGGCGACCACGTTTATAACGTCAATATCTCTTCCACCAAGTCGATGACCGGTCACCTGCTGGGTGCTGCCGGGGCTGCTGAGGCCCTGGCCTGCATCTTCGCCATCACGCACGGCGTGGTTCCTCCGACCATCAACTGCGAGAACCTCGACCCGGAGATCGACCCGAACCTGAACCTCACGCTGAACAAGGCGCAGAAGCGCGAAGTGAGGTGTGCCCTGAGCAATACGTTCGGTTTCGGCGGACATAACTCCACGGTCATTTTCCGTAAGATCTGATTACCCTAAAACCGTCCGGGCCGTGTTCGATTTCATACTGCGCCCCCTTAGAAGGAATTTCGGGCGGGATAAGGCGTATTATAAGGTTGTCGATGATATGTTCGGGTTTATCCCGAACAACATCGAACTTTACAAGCTGGCTTTGATTCACAAGTCAGCTTCTTTGGTTCTGGAGGACGGGCGCCCGATCAACAACGAGCGGCTCGAATTCCTGGGCGACGCCGTGATAGAGGCCGTTACCTCGGACTACCTTTTCATCGAGTATCCCGACCGGGACGAGGGGTTCCTCACGCAGCTGCGGTCGAAGATCGTGTCGAGGCAGTCGCTCAACGAGTTGGCCGTGAAAATCGGCCTGGATCGGCATGTCATCTCGAACGCCAGTACGAGCATTACCCAGAAACACATCTACGGCGATGCCTTCGAAGCGATGATAGGCGCCGTTTACCTCGACCAGGGATATGAGTTCACCAACCGGCTGCTGATCAACCGGATTTATTTCCAGGCCCTGAACCTCGACGAACTGACCGAGTCGGAGACCGACTTCAAGAGCCGGCTGATCGAGTGGTGCCAGAAAAACCACCTCAAGATCGTATTCCGCACGGGCAACGACAAGGAGTACTCCTCGAACCACCCCGTATTTTACTCTACGGTGCTGGTCGACGGCATAGAGGTGGGACACGGCTCGGGCGAATCGAAGAAAGAGGCCGAGCAGCATGCCGCATTCTCCGTGGCGGAGTACATGACCGACGAGCAGTGCGCGTCGCTGTTGGACAGGGTCGACCGGCTGACGCAATAACTTTCGGTTATAATCCGGTGCCGGCGGAAAGCCCGGCCGATGCCCTGGGCCGGCCGGATGCTTACGATATGCGGCTCGATTTTGTGACCGATAACTTTTCCGTATACTGCGCGATATAGACCCGATTTCCTGCCTGATATTTTCCCTATGAAGACGATTACCGATAAGATGACGGCGAGGGGCGTCGAATCCCTCAGCGATGCGGAGTTGCTGGCCGTGTTGACCGACGACGAACAGACGGCCGGGGCGTTGCTTGCGGCCTGCGGCGGTGCGCTCGCGCGTATCGCATCGGAAGATGCAGCCCGCCTGCGGATGGTCGGCGGGTTGGGGCTCAGGCGTGCCCGCCTGCTGCTTGCTGCCGCCGAGTTCGGCCGCCGCGTCGCTGCGTCGCGGGCTGCGGAAGCGGATGTCATTGCGACGAGCGACGACGTGGTGGCGCTGTTCCGCCCGCAGCTGGAAACGCTTGCCTATGAGGAGTGTTGGGCGGTTTACCTCACCTCTTCCAACCGCATCATCGAGCGCCAGCGCATAAGCCAGGGCGGGGTGCAGGGAACGGTCGTCGACCATAGGCTGGTTGTTAAACGGGCGTTGGAACTGCTCGCCACACAGCTGGTGCTGATTCACAACCACCCTTCGGGGGCTGCGGCGCCCAGTCCGCAGGACAAGGTGCTCACCGAGCGTGTCGCACAGGCTGCGGCGTTGTTCGACATCCGGCTGTTGGATCACATAATCATAGCGCGCGAAGGCGATTTCTCGTTCCTGCGCGCCGGGCTGGTGTAGCACTATTTCTTACTTCCGGCATTGCCGCATATTGCTATGATAGCGATGGCAATGAGCGCAATCAGAAGTTTCATCGTTCCCGTCATTTGTTTGGGTCGTTTCGTCGGGGCGGGACGCAAAAGCGCGGACTCGATCCTACATCCACGGCAGAGGTATTGGACGACCCGAACGGTAGAATGGTAGAATATGCCCGCGCTGAAAAACAGCGAGAGCATCAACCTTCGTTCCTTACCGTCCGGGAAAGTGTCCAATTTTCTGCCGGAAGAAAAAAGCCGATGCACTTTTTTTGTCTCTTATGTCGGCGGCCCATGGCAGGCCGCCGTGGCAAATATAGAAATAAATTCGCTACGGAAAGACGTAGTTCCCAATTATTTTGTACTTTTGTAATTCGGAAAATAATTTAAAAACAAGATAAAATGACGCAGGAAGAACTTTTCAAAAAACTGGTGGCGCACTGCAAGGAGTACGGGTTCGTATTCCCCTCGAGCGAGATATACGACGGGCTCGGCGCCGTCTACGACTACGGCCAGAACGGCGTGGAGCTGAAGAATAACATCAAGCGTTATTGGTGGGATTCGATGGTCAAGCTGCACGAGAATATCGTGGGGCTGGATGCCGCGATCTTCATGCATCCCCGCACGTGGGAGGCTTCGGGCCATGTCGGTGCGTTCAACGACCCGCTGATCGACAACAAGGACTCGAAGAAGCGTTACCGCGCTGACGTGCTGATCGAAGACTGGCTGGCCAAGCAGGATGAAAAGGTCGAAAAAGAGGTCGAGAAGGCCCGCAAGCGCTTCGGGGAGTCGTTCGACGAGGCCAAGTACCGCGAGACTTCGCCCCGCGTGGCCGAGACCCTGGCCAAGCGCGACGAGGTGCACAAGCGTTTCGTGGCCGCCCAGAACGCCAATGACCTGAATGAACTGCGCCAGATCATCGTCGACTGCGAGATCGTGTGCCCGATTTCGGGTACGCGCAACTGGACGGAGGTGCGCCAGTTCAACCTGATGTTCTCGACCCAGATGGGCTCGACGTCCGAGGGTGCCAATACGATCTACCTGCGTCCCGAGACGGCACAGGGTATCTTCGTCAATTTCCTGAACGTGCAGAAGACCGGCCGCATGAAACTGCCGTTCGGAATCGCGCAGATCGGAAAGGCGTTCCGCAACGAGATCGTGGCCCGCCAGTTCATCTTCCGCATGCGCGAATTCGAGCAGATGGAGATGCAGTTCTTCGTACGTCCCGGCGAGGAGATGAAGTGGTGGCAGCAGTGGAAGGAGACCCGTATGGCCTGGCACCGTGCACTGGGCTTCGGCGACGACCGCTACCGTTTCCACGACCACGACAAACTGGCGCACTATGCCAATGCCGCGACCGACATCGAATACAACTTCCCGTTCGGTTTCAAGGAGGTCGAGGGCATCCATTCGCGTACGGATTTCGACCTGGGCAACCACCAGAAATTCTCGGGCAAGAAGATCCAGTATTTCGACCCGGAAACAGGCGAGAGCTACGTACCCTATGTCGTCGAGACCTCGATCGGTGTCGACCGCATGTTCCTGCAGGTAATGTCGGCGGCTTACACCGAGGAGCAGCTCGATGGCGGCGATTCGCGCGTCGTGCTGCGTTTGCCGGCTGCGCTGGCGCCCGTGAAGGTGGCCGTGCTGCCGCTGGTGAAGAAAGACGGCATGCCCGAGGTGGCGCAGCGGATCGTCGACGACCTCAAATACGATTACAACGTCGTTTACGACGAGAAGGATTCCGTCGGCAAGCGCTACCGCCGCCAGGATGCCATCGGTACGCCGTTCTGCGTGACCGTCGACGGGCAGACGCTCGAGGACGGCACCGTGACGGTGCGCCACCGCGATACGATGGAGCAGGAGCGCGTCATGATCGAGTCGCTGCCTTCGCTCGTCGAAGAGGAGTGCTCGTACCGCAAGCTGTTCCGGAAAATGAACCTGTAGCGGGGCGATTATGGGCCGGTTCAATATTTTCGATTCCGACAGCATCGTCGAGGGTGAAAAACGGCGTTTCCCCTGGTGGGCGCTGCTGCTTTGCCTGGCGGCCGGAATGCTGGCCGACTGGCTGCTGAGGAACTACTGTTATATGGGCGGCGAATCCGGCCCGAACCTTTAGTGCGTGGGACGGATACTTGCCATAGACTACGGGACGAAGCGCACGGGGATTGCCGTGAGCGATCCGCTGCGTCTGATCGCCGGGGGGCTCGATACGGTCGATACGAAGGGACTTGAGGCGTGGCTGGCAAAATATTTCGCCTCGGAGGACGTTAGTACCATCGTGGTGGGAAAGCCCTCGCGCATGGACGGCACGCCTTCGGAAACGTGGCGTTTCATCGAGCCGCTGGCCGTGCGCCTGCGGAAGGCCTGGCCCGACAAGGAGGTCGTCTTCCACGACGAGCGTTTCACCTCGGTGATGGCGCACCGCACGATGCTCGAAAGCGGTATCGGCAAGATGGCGCGCCGGGACAAGGCGCTGGTGGACAAGATCTCGGCCACGATTATTTTACAGAGTTATATGGAGTTTAACAAATGATTTATCCGATAGTAATTTATGGTTCGGACGTGCTGCGCAAGCCCTGCGAGCGGATCACGCCCGATTATCCCGAGGTGAAGAAACTCGTGGAAGACATGTTCCTGACGCTCGGCGAAGCCGAGGGCGTCGGGCTGGCAGCACCGCAGATCGGCAAGAATATCCGCCTTTTTATCGTCGATTGTACACCCTGGGGCGAGGACGACCCGGAGTGCGCCGACTACAAGCGCGCCTTTATCAACCCCGAGATCTATGCCTTGTCGGAGGAAAAGAAGACCTACAACGAGGGATGCCTCTCGTTCCCCGGCATCCATGCCGACGTGCCCCGCTCGCTGGCGATCCGGATGCGTTATATGGACGAGGATTTCGTCGAGCACGACGAGGAGTTCCACGGGCTGAAGGCCTGGGTCATCCAGCACGAATACGACCACATCGAGGGCATCGTCTTCACAGACCGGATTTCGCCCCTGCGCCGCAACCTGCTGAAAGGAAAGCTGATGAACCTGGCAAAGGGCAAATACCGCTGCGCGTATAAGACCAAATGACCCGTATGCCGGGGCCATGCGTCCGCGGGATCGGCCTGTCGCCTGTGCAGCAGGTTGCGTCCGGCGGGAAAGCTGTTCCGGCCTTGCCATGGCAAACGGGACGTTCGTCCCGGCTGCTGCCTCGCAGCGGCACAGCCCCGGGGAGCCGGCGGTTTTGCCGCATGACGAAACGGGAAAGGCTGCCTGACAAGTTCCTCAAAACAATTCACCCCTGCCGGAGATTGCTCTGGCGGGGGTGAAATCGTAAAATGCGGACTTGTCAGGCAAGCCGGTCTGCGTCAGGAACGGCCTCTGTCAGAACCTGTATGCTGCGCCTACGAAGACCACGAGCGGATTGCTGCGGCCGCTGTCGAACATGGGTTCGTATTTCAGACCTGCGGAGATATTCCAGCGGCGCGCGACGTTGAAGTCGAAACCACCGCCGACGCTCATGCCGAATGCCCAGTCCTTGATGTCATTGGCGACAACGCCCACCTGGGGATAGACGCCCCACCAGTCGGCGATGCGGAATACGTAGTGGGCGTCGAAATTGATGTCGACCGAACTGTCCTTTTCCGTCAGGACATAGATCGACGGTTCGATACGCCAGTGGGAATCGAAACTGTACCGGTAGTAAGCACCGATCCCGACGGATGCGTCGCCCGTATTGGTATAGAAGTTCACGCGCGGGCCCACGGCGCTGCGGTAATTTTCCGGCGTGCTGCGGTAATTGCCTGCCTGGGCCGCATTGCGGTTGTTGTCACGGGTGTTGCGGTAGTTGTTGTCCTGGGCGGACGCCGTCCAGGCAAACAATGCCGCGGTTGCAATCAGAAGAATTTTTTTCATGGCTTTCAGTTTAATTTTATATGAATAATCAAGTGGTTGTCAATTAGTCACAGGATCCCATCCCGGCTGGGGACGACCTCTCCGATGCGCTGCCTTGTCGCCTGAACGACGTACAACACTCGTGCCGTGATATGTGTTTTTCGGATTTTGCGGATCACACTTTTGCAACTTCCGCCGTCGCTTCCTGTATCCGGCGGAAGCTATTCAGCCGGCACGGGATAGCCGGGATCGGGGCTGCGGACATGAAAAATCCCGGCACTTACGAATAAGTGCCGGGATTTTGTTTCCTCTCGGGATGGGGCTTAGAACCTGTACGTCGCGCCGATATTGATAACGATGGGGTTCCTGCGCTTCACAAAGCCGGGTACATAATCCTTGGCGGTCTGGATCATCCATTTGAAGCCGGCCGAAACGTCCCAGTTGCGGGTGATCGAGAAGTCCGCGCCGCCGCCGAGGTTGATACCGCACGACCAGTCGCCGATGTCGTTGGCGCTGATACCTGCCAGCGGATAGATATGCCAGTCGGGGGCGATGTTGAACAGGTATTGTACGTCGGCGCTGATATCCACCGAGCAATCCGTCTTGCAAAGGGCCAGGATACTGGGAGCTACACGCCAGTTGTCGGTGATGCTGTACTGTCCGGCCGCACCGATACCGAAGATGGCTCCGTCGGCACCCGCATTCGTGTATACCCCGATTTTGGGGCCAACTCCCCAGTCGCCCTTGTACTGTGCCGAAACCGTCGTTACTGCTAAAAGCACGACGATCACCGTAAGAAAAATCTTTTTCATGTCTGTTGCTTTAATTTAACAAAAGTTGCGAATAATACTGTTTGCCAGAACAAATATACAAAACTTATCCGCCACGGCAAAAATTTTTCAACGAACCGGACTTTTTTGTCGCTAAAAACGAAAGCCCGCGGCATGCACGCCGCAGGCTTTCGCTGGTATGGGTGTTCCGGCGGTTGCCGGGTGAAGGCTTATTTCTCCTTGAGGGCTGCGTGGGCGGCCGCCAGGCGTGCGATGGGCACGCGGAACGGCGAGCAGCTCACGTAGTTCAGGCCCGCGTAGTGGCAGAATTCGACCGACGAAGGTTCGCCGCCGTGCTCGCCGCAGATGCCGCACTTGAGCATCGGGCGCTTGCCGCGGCCCTTGAATACGGCCTCGCGGATCAGCTGTCCCACGCCGTTCTGGTCGAGGATCTGGAACGGGTCGTTCTTCAGGATGCCCTTGTCGAGGTAGATCGGCAGGAACTTGCCGATGTCGTCGCGCGAGAAGCCCAGCGTCATCTGCGTCAGGTCGTTGGTGCCGAACGAGAAGAACTCGGCGACCTCGGCGATTTGGTGGGCGGTCACGGCTGCGCGGGGAACCTCGATCATCGTGCCGACCATGTAGTCGATCTTGTCGTTGCGCTCCGAGAATACCTGTTCGGCCGTCGAGTCGATGATGCCTTTCTGGTAGCGCAGTTCCTTGTGGTTGCCCACGAGCGGAACCATGATCTCGACGTGCACGGGGATGCCCTGCGCACGGACATTCATGGCCGCCTCGATGATGGCGCGTGCCTGCATCTCGGTGATCTCGGGGTAGGTGTTGCCCAGGCGGCAGCCGCGGTGTCCCAGCATGGGGTTGAACTCGGCCAGCGACTCGACCTTGGCGACGATCTTCTGGAGGGGGACGTCCATCTCTCGGGCCATCTCCTTCTGGCCTTTCTCGTCGTGCGGCACGAACTCGTGCAGGGGCGGGTCGAGCAGGCGGACGGTCACGGGGAAGCCGTTCATGGCCTTGAACAGGCCTTCGAAGTCTCCGCGCTGGATGGGCAGCAACTTGGCCAGTGCCACGCGGCGTCCGGCCTCGTCGTCGGCGAGGATCATCTCGCGGAAAGCCTTGATGCGGTCGCCCTCGAAGAACATGTGCTCCGTGCGGCAGAGGCCGATGCCCTCGGCGCCGAATCCGAATGCCTGTGCGGCATCCTTCGGCGTGTCGGCGTTGGCGCGGACTTTCAGCACGGCGTATTTGCCTGCCAGATCCATCAGCTGGCCGAAGTCTCCGCTCAGGTCGGCGGCCATCGTGGCTACCTGTCCCAGGTAAACTTCGCCCGTCGAACCGTTGAGCGAGATCCAGTCGCCCTCCTTGACGGTGAAGCCGTTGACTTTGATCGTGCGGGTTTTATAGTCTATCTCCAGCTCCCCGGCGCCCGATACGCAGCACTTGCCCATGCCGCGGGCAACGACGGCCGCATGCGAGGTCATACCGCCGCGGGCGGTGAGGATGCCGGCGGCGTCGAGCATGCCTTTGAGGTCTTCGGGAGAAGTTTCGATGCGCACGAGGATCGCTTTCTGACCGGTTTGGGCGAGGGTTTTCTCGGCATCTTCGGCGAAGAATACCACGGGGCCCGTCGCGGCGCCCGGCGATGCGGGAAGGCCCTTGGTGATGACCTGTGCATTGGTGATGGCCTTCTTGTCGAATACGGGGTGGAGCAGCTCGTCGAGTTTCGCGGGCTCGCAGCGAAGCACGGCCGTGCGTTCGTCGATCAGCCCTTCGCGGAGCATGTCCATCGCGATCTTGACCATGGCCGCGCCGGTGCGTTTGCCGTTGCGGCACTGGAGCATCCACAACTTGCCGTCCTGGATCGTGAACTCGATGTCCTGCATGTCCTTGAAATACTGCTCCAGGTGGTGCTGGATCTCATCGAGTTCCTTGTAAACCACCGGCATGACCTCTTCGAGCGAGGGGTATTTCGTGCGGCGGTCTTCCTCGGAGATGTTCTGTGCGGCCGCCCAGCGCTTCGACCCTTCGAGGGTGATTTGCTGCGGGGTGCGGATGCCGGCCACGACGTCCTCGCCTTGGGCATTGATGAGGTATTCGCCGTTGAAGAGGTTTTCACCCGTCGCGGCGTCGCGCGAGAAGGCTACGCCCGTGGCCGAGTTGCTGCCCATGTTGCCGAATACCATGGCCTGTACCGTTACGGCCGTTCCCCATTCGGCGGGGATGTTGTTGAGCTTGCGGTAGAGGATGGCACGGTCGTTCATCCACGAACCGAATACGGCGCAGACGGCGCCCCAGAGCTGATCCCAGGGACATGCCGGGAAGTCCTCGCCGGTCTGCTTCTTGACGGCAGCCTTGAAGTTCCTGACCAGCTCCTTCAGGTCGTCGGTCGTCAGGTCGGTGTCGTTCTTCACGCCGCGTTTGTGTTTCTGCTCCTCGATGATTACCTCGAACGGATCGTGGTCTTCTTTCGATTCGGGTTTCATGCCCAGCACCACGTCGCCGTACATCTGTACGAAACGGCGGTACGAGTCCCATGCGAAACGGGGGTTGCCCGTACGCTTGGCGACGGCTTCCACGGCCTGGTCGTTCATACCCAGGTTGAGGATCGTGTCCATCATGCCGGGCATCGAAGCGCGGGCTCCCGAGCGTACCGACACCAGCAGCGGCATCTCCTTGTCGCCGAATTTCATCCCGGTGAGCTTCTCGATATTTTTCATCGCCTTCTCCACTTCGGGACGGAGCATCTGGATCACGGCGTCCTTGCCGTGGGCGTAATATTCGGAACATACTTCCGTGGTGATCGTGAAGCCCGGGGGGACGGGGATGCCGATGAGGTTCATCTCCGCGAGGTTCGCACCCTTGCCGCCGAGCAGCTCACGCATTTTGCCGTTGCCTTCGGCTTCCTTGTTGCCGAAGGTGTAGACTCGTTTAACGTCTGCCATAATTTTTCTTGGTTAATTTAATTGGTATATAAATTTATAAATTTTTTGTCAACTTGCCGCTTTTCACAGACGAAAATTGCGGTGACATTCCTGTTACCGCCTCGTCAAAGAATTCATATTCGCCGTTGGGAATGCGAATATATAAAAACTTTTCCGGAATTCCAAAAAAATCTACTCCAAGTAAACGAATACCGGCAGGGCGTAGCCGTAGCCGCCCCTGTACCGCCTTTTTTCGTAGGTCGGAAGCGGGGTACCCGTCTTGGGGTCAATCAGATAACGGCGCGCATAGACATCGCCCGCCGAGGTGCGGAGCGCCGTGTCGGCCAGAATGCGGTCGCGCATCTGCCAGCCGCCCCGGCGGCGGACGTTGCCCCGCCCGAGCCGTGCCGGGCGCTCCAGTGCGTCGCGCAGCCCGAAGGCTCCGGGGGCGAGCGACGAGGTGCGTCCCGCGACGAGCAGCTTCACCCCGGGGCGCTCTTCGCGCAGGTCGCGGACGACCCATTCGGCCATGCGGGTGTCGCTGCACAGCACGAGCCCTATGGTGTCGGTGCGCGTGGGACGGACGACGCGTCCGGATCCCCGTCGCATGGGTTTGCCGCGGCGGTAGAGGAGGCCCTCGATGTAGAGGTAGCGGCGCCCCGGCTCGTCGTAGAGGGGCTCGAAGAGGTCGCCGTAATAGAGCAGTGCGAAATCCATGCCGTCGAGGGAGTTGAGCGTGCGGTGCAGGTAGCTGTAATCGCCCTCGCAGGCGGCTGCGATGTCGCGGACGACGGCTTCGTTCTCGACGCCCCACAGCGCCACGAGCGGCATGCGCATCGAGTCGATGACGGCCGCCGTATGGCGTATCTTGCGGCGGTAGCGCTCCGTGTCCCACGCCAGGCGTCCCGAGGGCGTGTAGTCGGTGTCATTGTAGAACAGGGCGGGGACAGTGTCGTAGAGGTGGTCGAGATCCCAGTAGACGATGCCCGTGCGCGGTTGTGCATGGGCGGGGATGCCTGCCAGGAAGAGCAGCAGGGCGGTTATGATGCGTGGCAGCCGTTGCAAGGCGCGTAAAGCCCGGCTGCCCGGGACGGGGCGTGCGTGGCCGGTTGCGGCGAGGGCGGTTATGATGCGGCGCAGCGACATAGGCCGGGGTTATAACGGCTCCTCGGGCAGGAACTTGCGCGGCGAGCAGCCCAGGAACCGGGCGATCTCGTTGATATGGTTGAGGTTGTATTTGATCTCGTACTTCGGGCTTTCCGCCATGCCGATAAAACTTTTCGATACGCCGATGCCGAAAGCCAGCATGGCCTGCGACACACGCTGGGCCATGCGCTCCCGGCGGACGGCTTCAATTACATATATATCGACAGGCGTTTTCATGCGGCGGCGTTTTTCGATACAAAACTAAAAAACGTGCCACTTGTGTTGGTCTGTTATACATGAGTGTTGCTCAGTTATGACAGAGTGCTGTGCTTCCTGCTTCCTTTTGCGGAAAAGATATATTGGTACCGTTTGGTGGCAAAAGGTACCCAAAACCATCCGCAAACCGTTTTCACGGGAGCAGCCACGGCTCCTCGCTGAACGGACACGAAAGACCGAGCCTTTTCGCACGCCCGTTCCGGGCGCGCGGAGCCGCGGCCGCTCTTTCTCCGCTGCAAACGGAATGCGGAAAATACGCCTGTCCGGAATTTTCGCGGTACGGCTAAAAGCGGGGAGACGCGACAGCAGGGATTCCGACTCGATGGCGGAGCCGTCGGCGGACGGCGGACTAAAAGCGCGAGAAACGGGGCAGGTTTGCTTGCAAACCCGCGGTTAGGCGCCCGTTTCCAGCGTTAGGGCGCCGGAAGCAGGCGAGGCATCCGTCGGAGAGTTTTTGGTACTTTTTGCGGAAAAAAGTACATGGCGGAATTCGCAAAAAAAGTTTTTGCCACCAAAAGGTACATGACTGCGTTGCTGAAAGCAACCCGACTTTTCCTGAAATACGGATTATTGGCGTTTCAGGTGAAAATCCGGGCTGGAGCGGGATTATTCCGAGATCACCCCCGAACCGACCAGCTCGTCGCCGTCGTACCATGCGGCGAACTGCCCCGGTGTGATGCCCCGCTGGGGGGCGTCGAAGAGGATGTAGCCTCCCTGGTCGCGGACGAAGAGCGTGGCCTCCTGCAAGGGCTGGCGGTAGCGGATGCGGACGCTGAAGCGGGCGCTATGGCCTGCCGGCATCGTGCGCGCGGGGTTGACCCAGTGTATCTCGCGGGGGGCGATATGCAGTGCCTGTCGCCACAGGCCGGGGTGGCTGTCGCCTTCGCCGACATAGATGACGTTCTGTACGGTGTCGGTGGCGAGGATGAACAGCGATTCCTTGCGCCCGCCGATGCCGAGTCCCTTGCGCTGGCCGATGGTGTAGAAGTGCGCCCCGCCGTGCTCGCCGATCTTCTTGCCGTCGCGGACGGTGTAGCGCCACGGGGCGGCCAGTGCTGCGAGCTGTTCGGTTGTGGGGGGTACGTCGGCCGCGTGCTGTCCGCCCGGGGAGTGGGGATCCCCGTCCGGGCGTCCGGCGGCGGAGATCGGCTTTGACGCCGGGGACGTGACGGTCTGTCCGATGCCGGCGGGCGTGTTTGCGGCGGGCGTATTTGCAGAGGACATGGGGGCGGAATGCCCGGCGGCCGGGGATGCCGGGGCGGGGATTGCCTGTCCGGCATCGGGTGTGCCCGCCGGGATTCGGGCCTTGGGGCCGTATTTCGGCCACGTGGGGAGTATCTCGTGGACGTTACCCCTTTTCGAGGCCAGCTTCTGTTGCAGGAAGGCCGGAAGGTCGATCTTGCCCACGAAGCAGATGCCCTGCGAGTCCTTGCGCTTGGCCGTGGCCAATCCCTGCTCGGCGGCGATGCGCCGCACCTCGGGTTTGAGCAGGGCGCCGACGGGGAACAGGGCGTAGCGCAACTGCTCCTGCGAGAGCTGGCAGAGGAAGTAGCTCTGATCCTTGTTGGGGTCGGTGCCCGCGAGGAGTTTATAGATTGTCCGTCCGTCGGGCAGCGTCTCCTCGGCCTTGCGGCAGTAGTGCCCCGTGGCGACGAAATCGGCGCCCAGCCGGAGCGCTTCGCGCAGGAAGACGTCGAATTTGATTTCGCGGTTGCACAGCACGTCGGGGTTGGGCGTGCGTCCCTTTTCGTATTCCGAGAACATGTAATCGACCACGCGGGTGCGGTAGTCCGCCGAGAGGTCGACGACGTGCAGCGGGATGTCCAGTTTTTTGGCGACCAGTTCGGCGAAGACGCGGTCGTCGTGCCACGGGCAGTCGCCCTCGAGCGTTCCCGTCGTATCGTGCCAGTTGATCATGAACAACCCCACGACGTCATGCCCCTGCTGTTTGAGCAGGTATGCGGCGACCGATGAATCCACGCCGCCCGAAAGTCCGATTACGACACGTGCCATAGTAATATTGTTATTTACAGGTCGAGCAGCCCTTCGGGCAGCACCAGTTTCATCGTGCGCCCCCCGAAGTCGATATGGGCGATGAACTCCTCGGCGGCGGGGACGAGCACCGTGCGGCCGCCGATCTCCAGCTCGAAAAGCGGGTTGGCGTCGCTGTCGTAGTAGTCCGTGACCGAACCCGTGAAGGCGGCCGCTCCCTTTGCGCCGTCCGCGCCCGCTTCGGTGCAGGTCACGGCGAAGCCGATCAGGTCTTCCAGGTAGAATTCGTCGTCTTCGTCCTCGTCGCATTCGATACGGAATTCAAGCCCGACGAGCTCCTGAGCTCGGCGCTCGGTGTCGAAATCGGCGAATGAGGCCACGGCGCCCGAGGTGCCGCGGCGTTCGAAGCGCTCGCAGTAGAGCGGCACTTCGAGGGCGTCGATCGTGACCAGCAGCGGGGTGCCGGTATCGAATTGCGCCGGGAAATCGGCATAGAGCGACAGCATCACACCTCCGTCGGTGCCGAAAAGCCTGTTGATCCTGCCTGCGGGAATAGTAACGCTCATATCGGTTCGTTTTTTCTCTTATGTCCGTATCGCGGTGCGGAACGGGGGAAGCGGGTATCCCGGCCGCTCCGTTACACCCGGCCCCGCTGTGCTGCCGCCTTGTCGTGCCGTGCAGCGCCTCGCTGTGCCTTGCCGGACGATTCCCGCACGGGATGCGCCCGCATGGGACTATCTGCAAAAGTAATGAAAAAAACCGGTAAACCTCCCGTTGCGGGAAATTTACCGGGATTCCGGAAAGAAGCTTTCCTGGTGTTATTCTGCGGCAGGAGCCTCTGCTGCGCCCTCTGCGGGAGCCTCGGCAGCTTCGGCGGCGGCAGCCTCCTCGGCTTCTTTGGCGGCAGCTGCGGCAGCGGCCTGCTTCTCGGCGATGGCCTTTGCGCGCTCCTCCTTGATCTTGGCTTCGGCAGCCAGGCGTGCTTTCTCGGCCGACTTGGCATCCGTGGCGAGCTTGTTGCTCTTGGCCTCGATCTTACCGGCCTTCTCGCCCAGCCATTTGTTGAAGCGGGCTTCGGCTTCGGTCTCCGAGAATGCGCCCTTGGCGACACCGCCTAACAGGTGCTTCTTGTATAATACGCCCTTGTACGAGAGGATGGCCCGACAAGTATCCGTAGGTTGTGCGCCTTTCTGTAACCAACCCAATGCTTTCTCGAAGTCGAGGTCGATCGTAGCAGGATTCGTGTTGGGGTTGTAGGTTCCCAACTTTTCGATGAATTTACCATCACGTGGCGCTCTGCTATCTGCGGCAACGATGTGGTAGAAAGCAAAACCTTTCTTACCGTGGCGTGCCAGACGAATTTTAACAGCCATTTGCTATAAAATTTTGTTGTAATTAATTAAAAAACGCTCACCCACTTTGGGCTTTTAAGCCTGCAAATGTAGACAAAATATTCCGCCCGGCAAAATAATTCGCCGAAAAATCGGTGCGACAGGCTGTTTTTCTGCCGGATACGGTGCATGGCGGGCCGCGGCGGGAACTGCCGGAAAAAGGGCGGGCTTGTGGCGGGGCAGGGTCGTGCCCCTAATCGGGTTCCCGCGGGGTTGCAGGCCGTTGCATCCCTGCGGGAAGTGATATTTTTCGTTCAGCCGGGGGCTGTTGTGAAAAAAATTCCTATCTTTGCGGCGCAAATCGTCACCGCAGGGTGCGGTTTTGCCGATGGTTCCGTAGCTCAGTTGGATAGAGCAGCAGCCTTCTAAGCTGCGGGTCGCGCGTTCGAACCGCGCCGGAATCACCCGGAAAAGGGAGCGCTGGAATCGAATCCGGGCTCCCTTTTCGTTTTCCCGCCCGCATCTTCCTTCGCCGGGTTTGGCGTCCTGCGGACTTTTTCGTAAATTTGGGTCGAATCCGATATTTTCAGGCATGGAACCGCTACCGGGCTGCAACATAAAGTATCTCAACATCAGCCGCAACGACGAGGCGTGGGGGCTGGTCGTCACGACGGCCGGGTACCAGGCGGTCGCGGCGCACAGTTCCTACCCGCAGGCGCAGCATCCCGAATCCCATATTTTCGACCCCGGCAAGGGGCGCGTCCTGAAGGAGTACCAGTTGGTCTACATATCGCGCGGGGAGGGCTATTTCGAGTCCCGTTCGTGCCGCCGCCAGCGGATCAGGGCCGGGACGATGATCTTGCTCTTCCCCGGGGAGTGGCATACCTACGAGCCCGACAGGGCTACCGGGTGGTTCGAACATTGGGTGGGATTCCGGGGCGGCAGCGTCGATGCGCAGGTCGCCAACGGGTTCTTTTCGCCGCGCAACCCGCTTTTCGGGCTGGGATTCAGCCAGACGATCATCGGCATGTACGAGGAGCTCGTCGGCTATGCGCTCCGGGAACAGGCCGGTTACCAGCAGGTCGCGGCGGGGATCGTGCAGTTCCTGCTGGGTTCGGTCTACTACAAGCACCGGAACCTTCTGTTCAACGACTCGATGGCCATCCGCAAGATCGACGAGGCGCGCGCCCTCATCAAACGCGAGGTCGAGGGCGGTCTCACGCCGCAGGGGATCGCCGAACGCCTGTCGGTCAGCTATTCGTGGTTCCGCAAGATGTTCCGGCAGTATGCCGGAGCCTCGCCTGCGCAATATCTCTCGCAGATCCGGTTCCTGCGTGCCAAAGAGCTGCTCGATACGACGGAGCTCACCGTCGCGGAGATCGCATACAGGCTCCGGTTCGAGACCCCGAGCCACTTTTCCACATTCTTCCGCAAAAGGGAGGGCGTCCCGCCCCAGCAGTACCGCCGCGAGCGGAGGCAGCCCGGGCGGTAACCTCCTCAGCAGACGACCGTCACCGGGATTCCGAGCAGCGCGGCGTATTTGCGGATCGCTCCGGCGACATGTCCCACACCGATGGCGCAGTGGTGCGAAGGCCCCGCCTTGCTCCAGCGGTCGATGAATTCCCGCGCGGGAAGCGGGAACCTGTAACGGCTGTTGATGTTGCCGATGTTCAGCACGGGGCCCGGCACCGATTCGCCTTCGGCCAGCAGGAACGAAATCCCGTCGCGTCCTTCGACCACCGACAGGAGTGTCACCGGGCCGTGTTTCACGGACATCTGGATCGACAGCCCCTTGCCGGGTTTGCCGTGGTAAACGGGAAGCGGCACCAGGCGGGCTTTCTCTTCGCCGAGCAGGAAGTGCGCCGGGCCGTCGTGCCCCAGCAGGATGACGTCGTCGGTGAAGTCCATGCCGTAAAATTCCGAGAAACAGCCCCCGGCACCCAGCAGCGACATGATTTTCATGGCCTGCACGTTCTTCACCTCGTATTCGCCCGCGACGGGGATGCCGCGCCCCGTCAGCAGGGTGTTGCCGGCGATGACCGAAGTGACGATGTCCTCGTAGGCGTTGCCCGCCGCCCCCGCGTAGTAGTAGGCCAGGGAACCCAGCCGGTGCGCTTCGGCGAGTTTGTCCAGCGCTACGGAAGTGCGTGCGGCGCGCTCGAGCTCCTCCCGCGTGCAGCCCTCGTCGATGACGAACGCCTCGCCGAACGCGGCGACCCTCGCGTCGGCCTCGCGCTGCGTCACCGAGCGGCGCAATTCGTGCAGTTCGCACATCTCCAGGATTTCGGCATGGGTGCCGAAGACGGTGCTCTGCAGCCTGAGGTCGGAGTAGACGTCGACCATGCCGCCGTAGTAGTTGCCCAGCAGTCCCATGCGGTTGCGGCGCATGCCGCAGGCGACCTTCGCCGCGTCGATCCACCCGTAGATCTCGGCCCAGGCCTGCGCGTCGTCGAGGTAGCCCGTCACCACGTCGTATTTGGTGCCGGCGCGGTTGAATACCGAACAGAATTCGGGCAGCGAACAGGCCTGGCAGTTGGCAAGCCACTCGCCCGTCATCTCCCCGCGGTCGGACATGCCGTTGAGGCGGGCGTAGTCGATGGCCGGGGCGGGTTGCAGGTTGAGCAGCACGACCGGGATGCCCTCGCCGAGGAAGGGGATGAGCGTGGACGAAAGGGCGTAGGTCGAGATGAAGATGAACAGCACTTCGGCTTCGTCGCGCCTGAAAAGGGCCGCGGCTGCGTGAGCCTTGTCCACGTCGTCGACCATGCCTGCGTCGGCGACGATCTGCCCGCCGTAGGCTTCCATTTTTTCCTTTATGGCGTTCCGGTAGCCGTCGAGCCTTTCGCGCAGTCCGCCGAACTGGTGCCAGTAGGTGTTCAGCCCTACTGCGATCAATCCTATTTTCATGGTTTGTGATCCGTTATTTTGTCATGACGATTTCGAAATCTTCCAGCAGGCCGTAGTCCCGCTGGTCGTAGTCGCTGCCGGGCAGCTGTTTGGGCACGTTGTTCCAGTGCCACGGGCCTGCGATACCCTTGTCGGCGCTGTAATGAGGGCCGAAGAGGTTTTTCAGGCTGCCCACCACATGCACTTCGACGCGGTTGCGTCCCTTGCGCAGGTAGGGCGTGAGGTCGAACGCATAGGGCTGCCAGGCGATGATGCCCGCTTTGCGGCCGTTCACGCAGACCCGTGCGAGCGTCCCCTCCCAGGCGTTCAGCCGGAGCGTGTAACCGGCCGCGGGGTCGTCGATGTCGTAGTCCCGGCCGTAGGCCATGTCCCACGAATAGAAGGGGAGCCCCTGCCGTTTCCAGCTTCCCAAGGCCGGTTTCCCGGCGGGTTCGCGGACGATCCATCCCGCCCCGGCCGATTCGAGCACGAAGTCGCCGAAAAGGTAGACGGGGGCTATTTCGGCATAGATGCTCATGGGCGAGACGCTCAGTTCGACGGTGTTCGTCCCCCGCCGCACCAGATTGCCTACGGGGTAGATCCCGAAGCGGCTGTCGAGCAGCGTGTCGGGCGCCGCGGCTTCGACGGGCGTGCCGTTGAACGTCACGTTCCAGATGCCGGGTTGTTCGGCGACCAGCTTCATGCCGCGCGTGTCGAAGTCCCCGGCCACGACGAAGTGGTAGCTTACGCGGATGTCGCCCGTGGTCAGCGTGTCGCGTTCGACGATAGTCTGCCTGTACTGGATGGCCGAGTCCCACGGGTTGCCTGTCCCGTAGCAATGGTTGAAGAGTTTGTTGCACGCCTCGAACGTGTAGAGGTTGCGCTCGGTGCGCCCGTCGACCGTCAGGTCGCAGAAATCGAGGTTGAGGACGTTGTCTTTCAGGCGGGTGACCTCCAGCGGGCCGGCGGGCTCCAGCTTGGTGCTCCCTGCTGGCTGTGTTTCGGTGCCGGATGCCGCCCGGGAGGTACGTGCAAGGGCGCTCCGGCCCGAAGCCGGGGCGAAGAGCAGGAGGCTCCCGGCGGGCGGCAGGCTGAAGTCCGCCCCGACGCTTTTCCCGTCGGCGGTGTGCGGGTAGGGACGCATGTCGCCCGAGACGGCGTCCAGCTCGACCAGCTCCCCGGCCGGGAGGCCGACGCTGCCCGTGGCGGTGTCGCTTAGCGAGGAGTTGACCAGGAACAGGAGCTCCCCGTCCTCGTAGCTGCGCCGCTGGTGGTAGAGGTCGTTGCCCGTGACGTTGCAAAAACGGATCCTGTCGTCCGCGAACGATTCGGCGATCGCCTTACCGTCCAGTGCCGCGTAACGGCGTATCCGGGAGGCGTTGCGGTCGAGGAAATCCGCCAGTTCGGGGCTGGGCCGCCCGTCGACGAGCGTCGGTTTGGCAAAGAGCACCAGTTGCCCGCCCGCCTCGACGAATTGGCGGATGAGGCTGAAAGTCCCGGCGTTGAGGTTCTCGGTCATGGGCGGGATCACGACCTTCGCATAGGCGCGTTTTCCGACGACGAATTTACCGCCCCTGACCGAACCGCGGTCCTTGATGATGTGCTCCGAGCCCAGGTCGTATTCCGCCTGCGCCTTTTCGAGCGTGGTGACGAAACGCTGGAATGCGCTGCCGATCTCCATGCAGCGGGGGTCGTTCATGACATAGGAGTAGTAGAGCCAGATCGTCGTGGTTGGTTCCAGGACGAGGATGTCGTTCATCTGTTCGCCCTGGCTGAGCACGAGTGACAGGCGGGCGAAGTAGTCGTTCAGCACCTTGTAGTCCTCCCACCATGGCGAGAGGCGGGTGAAGACCGGGGGATAGTCGTATTTGCGGGCGCCGGCGATGGTCATGTGCGAGAGGTGCTGGTTCATGAAATTCACGCCCAGCGCATATTCCCAGTCGCCCAGCCGCTTGAAGTCGCGGAACGTCTCGTCCCAGCCCCCGCCGCCGTAGGTTTCGCTCAGCGTGCGTACGCACCCCGTCTGGTTGGCGGCGCTGCGCAGCTCCTTCACGGCGCGGACGTTGCCGAACTGCGCCTGCGGGCTCTGGTCGTTGTACTGGTTGAAGAGCATGTCGATGGCGGGCATCTGGTGCCACGCGTACATGGCCATATTGTCGCCGCCCTGGTACATGCTCGGCCAGTCGTGCTCCCAGTAGTGCCCCGTCCAAAGCATGCCCTTGCGGTCGCAATAGGCCGACATGGGCTTCGCCCAGCGGTCTACGAACATTTGCGTCAGCGTTTCGAGGTAGTTGTGGCGTACCTGTTTCCAGTCGCCCGTTTGCTCGGAGAGCAGGGGCAGCGAAGTTGCCAGGTCGTAGCCCCACTGTTTGCGGAACACTTCGAACAGGTCGGGCGTCCAGCGCACGCCGCCCGAACTGGGAATGCACGGTTCGTCGGAGAAAAGCCCCCTGATGACCGGGCCAAGCTCGTTGCCGAAGGTCTTTTCGTAGCCCGACATGGTGATGTCGAGGAACTTTTCGGTGACGCCCTCGACCAAGAGGTCGACGTACGAGTAACCCCCGTGCCAGCCCGAACGGCCGTAATAGGTCTTTTCGTAAAGGTAGTATTCGCCCGGGACGTCTTTGTAGCGGCCCGTGTCGGCGGTGATGTCGCGGAACGTGCCGCCCTCCTTTTTCAGGCAGAGGAAGTATTTTCCCGCATCGGCCGGGGGCAGTGCGGTTTTGGTGAGCGCGAGCCCCTGGCCCTGGTCGTAGGATTCGGGCATCTGTGCAGGAACATGTCCGCCTGCGAAGCCGCTCGGGTAGGAGTTTTCGTCGTAGATCCAGATGTCGAGCCCCAGTTCTTTCCCCTTTTCCACACTGTATTTATAAAGGTCGAACCATTCGTCGGAGAGGTATTCGGTGACCAGCCCCGGCCGCGGGTGGACGAAGGCGCCGCCGAAGCCCTGCGCCTTGAAGTCGCCCAGCATCCGGTCGATGTCGGCGCGGGTGACCCGCGTGTTCCAGACCCACAGGGGCGCCGGGCGGAATGCCCGCGGGGGATCGGCGAATTCCTTTCGGAGCTTCTCGAATTTCATTTCCCGTTTCTGGGGGGCTGCGGCGTAGCTGGCGAGGCACGATGCCGCCAGGGCGGCCGCCAGCAGGCTTTTGATTGCGGAGGGTTTGGTTTTCATGGTCGTTCCGGATTGTGTTTGCTTTACAAAGGTAAAGGTTATGCGCTTCGGGCGGTAACGAATCCTGATAAACGACTTTTCATTTCTGATAAAGCGTGCGGAGGATGGCGCGGGCGAACCGAGAGGTTCGGGGCGGGATGCGGAGCAGGGAGAGACGGTATGGCCGGGATGCTGCCGGGCCGGGCAGGCGGGATCGTTAGGAACGGGGGACTGTGGAATCGGGGAATCAGAGGGCCGGGGATCCGGCAGAACGGTGGGGGCGCTGAAAGCCGGCGGAAAAAACACGGCGAGCCGGGGACGGGTGCCCCGCACGGCCGGGCAGCGGGTGTGGGGCAGCGGATGCAGGCGGGGTTACCTGCGCGGCAGGATGGCGACGATGCGCGTCCCGCCCGTGTATCCGGAGTCGATGTATATCTCCCCGTGCAGGTGGGTGACGATCAGGCGGCAGAGGTAGAGCCCGAGGCCGTTGCCCTGGCTGAAGGGGTCGAGTTTGGTGAAACGCTCGAAGACATAGCCGTGCTTCTCGGGCGGGATGCCGCAGCCCGTGTCGGCGACGGCGACGAAGACGCGGTCGTCGCCCAGACGGTCGCATTCGAGGCTGATCGTGCCTTCCTGCGTGAATTTATAGGCGTTGCCGAGCAGTGCCGAGATGAGTATCGTCAGGTATTTGTCGCTGGTGTTGAGCGCAATCTCCGCGACCGGGATCGCGCCTTTGTAAACGATGCCAGGCTTGGGGTACCTCACCTTCATGATCCGCAGTTGCGCCTGGCATACGGCGCAGAGGTTCGTATACTGGCACGGCAGCGGCGCGTGCAGGTTTTCGAGGTAGGCCACCTCTAGCATGTCGTCGAACAGGAATCGCAGCTGGCGGCGGTTGTCCCGGATGATTTCGCAGTATTGGGCGCGCGACTCCGGGGTGATCTCCTCGGCGCAGAGCAGCTCGGAGAATCCCATGATGCAGTTGAGCGGCGTACGCACTTCGTGGCAGACCGAGTTGACGAATGCGGCCTTTTTGAGTTCGCTTTCGTGGGCGTGCTTCGTTTGCAGGAGTAACTCCTTCTGCAGTCGCCGGGTACGGCGGTTGCCGACATAGATCGCACCGACGACCGCAGCGATCACCAGCAGTGCCAGCGAAACGTAGGCCAGGGCAGTTTTGTGGTGGTGGGCCGTAAGCAGCGCCGCGTCGAGCGCCATCCGGTCGAGTTCGTACGACTCCTGCTTCTCGCGGATGACTTTGCTCTGTTCGAGCCGCAGCAGCGAATCCCGTACCTTCACGGCACGGGCATAGGCCATGCAGGCCTCGGAGTCGCGGTGCAGCCTGCGGAACATGTCCGCCCGTTCCTTGTAGCAATCCGTGAAGTGCACGCCGGCCACGGGGTGGTGTTCGGCGGTGCGGATCAGCGAATCCGAGAAGGCCAGGGCCCTGGCGTACTCCCCGTGCCCGACGGCATCGAGATAACCTTCGCGGTAGTGGCGCATGCGGGCGAAGTGGAGCCGGTCGGCCTGGTGCGTACGGATGAACCTGCTTTGCAGGAAAAGGTGCATGCCGGGCGTACCCCCGAATTCGTTGTCGCCCTCGGGTTGCAGCGGCTGCGCCGTTGCGGCGCAGAAAACCGCGAGCGCCAGGCATATTGCCGGGAAGAGTATCGGTCGGCGCGTGCTCATGGCTTGGCGGGGATTGTGAAGATGAAACGTGCACCGGCGGTATATGCCTCGTCGAGGGATATGTTGCCCGAGAGGTGCCGGGCGATCAGGCGGCATAAAGCGAGGCTCAGCCCCGGCGTCGCCTTCGAATCGTCGGAGGGCATGCCGAAGATGTCGTTGCGTTTTTCGGGCGGGATGCCGCAGCCCGTGTCGGTCACCGTAACCCGCAGTTGGTTGTGGCGCGGGTCTATTTCATAGCGGAGCGTGACGGAGCCTTCCCGGGTGAATTTGCGGGCGTTGTCGAGCAGCGCGCGCACCACGAACGAAAAGTATTTGGCGTGTGTACGGACGGTGGCCGGGTTCTCCGGGGCTTCGATCGTGAAGGCCACCCCGGGATTGCAGCTAAGCCGCGAAGCGGCGAGCAGTTCGGCGCGGCACACTTCGTCGATGTTGGTTTCCTCCAGCCGCAGGGCCTCGGTCAGGCTGTCGAGGTTGGCGGCTTCGAGCATGTTGTCGAGCGCCGAAAGCAGCAGGTCGGCGTTGACGCGGATGGATTCGCAGCAGGCGTTCCGCTCGGCAGCGTCGATGTCCGACAGCATCAGACGCGAGGCTGCGGTGTCGATGGCGTCGAATGCGGGGCCGATGCCGCGGCAGATCGTGTTTACGAAGACCGATTTCATGTGTTCGCTCTCCTGGGCCTTGCGGCTGTGGCGGAGGATGTCGGCCTTCAGCCTGCGGTTGCGCAGCAGCGACCGCAGGAGGTAGATCCCCGTGCCGGACATCAGCAGCACGATGACCACGATCGAGAGGCTCGTGGCGGCGCGGTTACGGATCAGGGCCCGCGTTTCGGCCAGCTTGCGCTTGTCCAGGTCGTGTTGCCGGCGGATCGTTTCGAGGCGTTCGCGGCGTTCGGCGGTGAGGATCGAATCCTGCACCTGCATCGTGTGCTCGAAGGCCTCGAAAGCCTCCGGGTAACGCTTGGCCTTGGTGAGCAGGATGCTGCGGTCGCGGTAGGCCTGGTAGACCTTGTTGGGCAGCATGCTGAAATAGCCCTTGCCACTCTCGATCAGGCGGATCAGCGAATCGGAATACTGGATGCTTTCGGCATAGGCGCCGGTGTTGGCTTTCCAGAGGTAGCCCATTTCGTAGAGGTAACTTTTGTTGCGCAGCAGGTTTTCCCCTTCGGCCGCGAGCATACGGCTGCGGAACTCGTTGAAGTACCGGGCGGCGTAGTCGTTGCGGCGGATGTTGAGCGCACATTGCAGCAATTGCTGGTAAGGCCGCACGTAGCTGTTGTCCTTATAGAGGTAGGGGCGCCGCCCGAGGGTGCTGTCGGCGGAATAGTAGCGGTCGAGCAGTGCGATCTGGTCGTTGGTGAGCGCGACCTGGTCATCGTGGCGGTAGCTCTGGTTGTAGGCGCCGCTCAGCACGTAGTAAATGATGTTGGCGAAGCACCTGCGGATATTGAGGTTCGGCATTTGCCTCGTCAGTTCGTAGGCTTCGCGCCACGTGTCGGTCTGCGGGATGTAGGCCCGCCGGTTTCCGCCCTCGTAGTAGCAGAGCGTGATGTTGGCATAGCCGCGCAGAAACAGGCGTTTGGTGCGCTGGTAGATGTTCTCGGGTTCTTCGGGCGGGGTATTGCTCCAGTCGTAAACCTCGTGTGCCAGCCTGAGGTTCTCCGCAAGGTCGTACTGGTGCCCCAGGCGGTAGAACCCGATGCACATTTCTGCATAGGCGTCGGCACCCTCTTCGGGTGTGCCGGGAGTCAGGTCGCGGAGCGCCTGTAGGTAATAGCGGAGCGTATCTTTCTTTTCGGTGTAAATCGAATACCGGCTGAGGATCGGGATGATGGACACGGACATGGCGTAGGTGTCGCGGATGGCCGCCGCTTCGCGGAAAAGCTGGATGGAATAAGGCAGGTTGAGGTGCGTGTCCTCGTTCAGGTCTTTGAGGTTGAGCAGCAGTTGCACCCGTTCGCGGGGATCGGACGTATGCGCCAGTCTGCCCTGGAGGCTGTCCGTGACGGAGGACGGTGCGGCCATAAGGGATACTCCTGTGCCGAAGACGACGCAGTAGATGCATGTAAGCAGGCGGACAGGGGACATGTGGGTGTAACGCAAAATTGGGACTAAGGTAGTAAAAAAAAACGGGCCGGACAAAAAGTCCGGCTCCGTTCTATGGAAAATTATGGGGATCTTATGCCTTTTTCAGGCTCATATCCAGATACATTTTCAACTCCCGGGGCATTACCGGCTTGGTAATAAAGCCGTTGCATCCTGCTTCCTCGGCGATGCGGCGATCCGTGTCGAAGGCATAGGCGGTCTGCATGATAACGGGTAATTGGGTGGTATGCCGGCGTATCTCCTTGAGTGCCTCGATACCGTCCATTACAGGCATTTTGATGTCCATCAACACGGCATCGGGATGATGCTCCAATGCATAGTCGACGGCCTCTCTGCCATTTTTCGCCCATAGCAGCTCATACTCTTTTTTGAGTATTATTTCCAGCAATTTGTAATTGCTTTCAACGTCTTCCGCAATAAGTATCAGCGGTTTACGTGCATCTGGATTGTTGTATGTCATTGTTTTTACAGTTGGGACGAGTGCAAATATAAAAAAATTTTCCGGAAAACAAATAGGATTACCGGCGAATTGTTCCTTCCCAGCAGGCCGTGTTGCCGCAGGCGTCGGTCAGGGTGAGCCGGACGCTGTGGCTTTTGCGGGCCGGGGGTTCCTCGAACAGGTGGATCAGCGTGCCCTGCATCGGGAGGCGGTCGCAGGGAACCCATTTGCCGTCGATGAGCAGGGTGCAGGAGGCGATGCCCGAGAAGTTGTCGCCCACGCGGAAGCGCATGCCCGAAGCGCGTGTGAGGTCTGCCCCTTCGGTGAAGAGCGGGCGGATGCGCGGCGGGATGGTGTCGGCCACGACGAACAGTTCTCCGGTGGTGCGGGTCGTGGCCGTGACGGCACCGTCGGCGTATTTCCCGCCGATGCAGGTAAGGCGCCCCTTGACGTTGCGGGCGGCCAGCACCGTGTGGGGCTGCAGGTTTTCGGGGACGAACGCCCGCACGCTGACCGTCATCGCCCGGTGCAGCGGCGTGGTGGCCGGGAGGATGCGGTAGCCGGGCGAGAGGACGATGAGCGTCGAATCCGAGGCCGGGGCGGGGCAGCGTTCCGCGCGGCAGAAAACCGGTTCGTAGAGCGCTCCGGCGGGGATGCGTGCCGTGACTTCGCGCCCGAGGCGGACGATGCCCGTCCGCTCGGGGGTGAGCGCCGTGGCGGCGCTGTCGGCTTCGGCACGGAAACTTTCCGTGCGTCCGAGGATGTCGAATTCCAGCTGCGAGCGGTTGCCGCAGTCGTCCCATGCCTCGATGCGGATGCGGCGGGTCTGTCCCGCTTCGGTGCGGACGATTCCGCGCTCCACCATGACGGGGTAGAAACAGGCGGGGGATTCGGCCAGTTGCGCCGTGCGGATCACCTCGTTGCGCGAGGTGAGTTGCAGCGGGTAGTAGCTCACGGCGTCGCAGCAGCGCGAATTCGCCTGCTCGAAGCCGTCCATGCGGTATTCGAAAAGGGGCTTGCCGTCGGCCGACAGGGCGAGGCGCCACAGGCCGAAGGTGTTGCCCACGCCGTTGCGGCGGTCGCTGGCCTCGACGACGAAGTAGCCTTTGCGCCCCGCGCCGACGGGCTCTTCGCGCGTCAGGCGGTAGTTGCCCCCGGCGCTGCGGACGACGGCATAGCTCTCCGGGCGGCTGTGCACGGGGACGCCCTGCACGGTGTCGACCTCGATGTAGTGGATCCGCATGATGCGCGGCGGGAGGTCGTCATGGGGGCGGATGATCCCGGCGCTTACGACGTTGTAAAGCCGCTGCGTGCGGGTGTCGCGCAGTTCGTAGTGGAGGTGCGGCCCCATCGACGAGCCGCTGTTGCCCGAATAGCCCACCACGTCGCCCTGCTTCACGGGCCAGGTGTCGGGGCCGAACCAGAGGTTTACGCTGTTCGAGCGGCGGGCGTGGCGCTCTTCGCGCACGCGCTCCTCGATGTCCTTGCGGAAGCGTTGCAGGTGGCCGTATACGGCGGTCGTGCCGTTGTGCAGCGTGAGGTAGACGGCGCGCCCGTAGCCGTAGGCGCCCAGGCTTACGCGCGAGACGTAGCCGTCGGCCACGGCCACGAGGGGTTTGCCCTCGGCACCGTCGGTTTTGATGTCGATGCCCGCGTGGAAATGCGCCGGGCGCATCTCGCCGAAATTGGCCGAGTAGAGCCCTTCGACGTCGCGGATCGGGTATATGTACTCCTCCGGGGCGGGGTGTTGTCCCCGGGCCCCGAGGCAGGCGGCGGTCGATATGAGCAGTATCAGAATTCGTCGCATGTCTCCGTGTCCGTCACGAGCCCCGAGGCGGCCTCCACGACCGTTTCGTAGTCGTATCCCAGCGAAAGCCCGTAACGTATCAGTTTGGTTTTCAGTTCGTATTGTGTCGTATATTTCGCCGTTCGTGCCTTGCGTTCCAGTTGCCGGCGCAGGCGTTCGTCCATGCCGGAACGGTCGGCTTCGGCGAGTGCCGCGTCGATCAGCGCCCGGTCGATGCGCTTGCGTTGCAGGGCCGTGCGGATCTTGTATCCGCCCCAGCCGCTCAGCCGCAGTTTTTCGCGCACGAAAGCCCCGGCGTAACGGGCATCGTCGATGAAGCGGTCGCGGACGAGTTTGGCCAGCACCCCCTCGGCATCGCGTTCCGCGAGTCCCCAGCCGCGCATCAGCCGCCGGGCGTCCTCCTGCGATTTTTCGGCGCGGGCGCAGAGCCGCATGAGCGCGGCGAGCGCCTGCTCGGGTGTCTTGAACTTCTTTTTCCTTAGTTCATCCTGCTGCATACCATGCGGGGTTTTCCGTTGAGGTCTTCGCGCACCTCGGTGTCCGTATATCCCTCCTCGCCGAGCAGGAGGCGCATCTGCTCGGCCGAGCGTTCGTAGATCTCGAAATAGAGCTTCCCGCCGGGACGGAGCATCCGCCGCCCGGCGCGGGCGATGGCGCGGTAGAATTGCAGCGCGTCGTCGTCGGGGACGAACAGCGCCTCGCGGGGTTCGTACTCCCGGACATTGGCGTGCATTGCCGCAAGGTCGCTTTGCGGGACGTAGGGCGGGTTCGAGACGATGGTGTCGAACGGCCCCGGGAAGGCTTCGTCCAGGCCGCCGAGCGCATCCGCCTTGCGGAGCGTGACCCGGGCGCCGAGCGTGCGGAAGTTTTCGGCGGCGATCGCCAGCGCCGCGTCCGACAGGTCGGCCGCGCAAACCTCGGCCCCGGGCAGCGCGAGCGCCAGGCTCGCGGCGATGCAGCCGCTGCCGGTGCCCACGTCGAGCAGGGCACGGGCCCTGCGTTCGTCGTGTACCACCCAGGAGACCAGCTCCTCGGTTTCGGGGCGGGGGATCAGCACCCCTTCGCGTACGGCGAAGCGATGCCCGTAAAATTCCGTGTGCCCCACCGCGTATTGCACGGGACGGCCGGCGGCGAGTTGTGCGGCCATCGCCTCGAACCCGTCGGCTGCCATCGGTGCGCCGGGGTCGGTCAGCAAGGCCGATAGGGGAAGCCCCGCCAATTCGGCGAGGGCGATCAGGGCGATGCTCCGTGCCTCGCGGGCGTCGTAAAGTCCCGTGAGACGGGCTGTGAGTTTGTCGAGGAGCCCGCGGCGGGTGGTGCTCTCCCTGTCTCTTATACACATCTCCGAGCCCACGAGACCCTAAGACATCT
>ERZ1026978.25-NODE-25-length-114476-cov-23.150235_pt1 | contig 114476 bp, 88 predicted proteins | sample MGYA00519560_ERZ1026978 | MGnify/ENA primary metagenome ERZ1026978 (study PRJEB26926, sample SAMN06164401) | human gut metagenome | biome: ENVO:00009003; feature: ENVO:2100002; material: ENVO:00002003 | host: Homo sapiens | place: USA | collected 2012 ... | reverse complement strand
CTACCCCATTTCGAGTCCTCTGAAGCCATCTTCCACAAGAACAAGGATTAAGACAGCTGTTTCGTGAACGCCGCGATCCCAAGCCGAGCGGCTCTGAAGCCATCTTCCACAAGAACAAGGATTAAGACCATCTACCATAGCTTCAAATAAAATTGCGTCATAATCTCTGAAGCCATCTTCCACAAGAACAAGGATTAAGACGCGTTCCTCCCTTGCCTTTTCAATGGAATTGCAAATCTCTGAAGCCATCTTCCACAAGAACAAGGATTAAGACGTCATCAGACACACCAAAGTACTTCTGTGTGCCGTCCTCTGAAGCCATCTTCCACAAGAACAAGGATTAAGACACAATGACTACCTTCTTAGGGTCAGGTGCTCCATCTCTGAAGCCATCTTCCACAAGAACAAGGATTAAGACCTCATCGGAAACTGCCGCTCTACCCCATTTCGAGTCCTCTGAAGCCATCTTCCACAAGAACAAGGATTAAGACATGTAATAAAAGTTTTGATAACTGCAAAATTTATTTCTCTGAAGCCATCTTCCACAAGAACAAGGATTAAGACATGCTGTAATTGCAGCTAACTATGTCGCTTCAAAAGAAGAAGCAACAGCTTTGGAAATAGTGTTTAAAACACCAGAAGGTATTACAATAGAACAAATTGAAAAAACATTACTAGAATTAGGTATATATGGTAGTAGTTATCATTTTAGTACTAATGAATTATCCGTTACTTGCTTCAGTCAAGAGGAAGTTAATAATATCATTGATAAATTAAAAGGTAAATATGAATACAACGAAACCAACCTCCAAAACAGTAGATACTTGGACAACGAGTCCAGAAGAAATATTTACAAAACATGGCTTAACTCTGAAGTGGGGAAACAAAACAGGAGCTTGTATAATGCCTGCTCCAAAGCACTTGCAATCTGTGAAGCAGCAGCAAGATACCCAGAAGAAGTAGATGAGTCAAAAAGACTCTGAGACCATCTTCCACAAGGACAAGGATTAAGACGACCAACATGCTGCCAGCTCGGAAGAGATCGACAACACTGCCATCATCAGTGAGGTCAGGCTAATCCGGAAGGACATGCCCCGTCTAGGCGCGCGTAAACTTCAAGTCAAGCTCGCGGAAAACGGCCATGATATAGGCCGGGACAAGTTGTTCAATCTTCTGCGTGAAAGCGGGCTCCCTGTGTCGCCCTGACTGCCAATTGGCATCAACCCTTTCGGGAGACATTTCTCCATTCTCAACATTTTCAACCGCAGTGGACTGAGATCCGTAATTGCCCTGCACCTCGGGCGCTTACAGTTTCCGTGGAGCATAAGGCTCTGTTTCACAAGGGATTATGCATTTTCAGAGTTGATGTTTCGCAAACTCTGAAAACAGCTAATTGTCTACTTACCAACTAATTACGCACCACACTATCGATGAGGCCAAAGCAGATTTCCGCGAAAGCGTCGAGGATTGCCGTGATTTAGCTTTGGCGGACGGAGAGTGTGTCCCTGAAACGTTTGTGGAGAGGGGCAGCCGTGAGGTTGCTCCTCTTTTTTTTCTATATGCCAACTCCAGATTGAGAAGCTCAAGCGCTGAAAGCAACCATAGGGAATTGATGCCTGCGAGAATGTGTAAAGTAAAAAAAGGAGCTGTCTGTAACGGACAACTCCCTTGAAGCATAGTCTAGTTTAGTATTGTATTGATTATTTTCCTACATAGGCACCCATGACTTTACCGGTACGAGGGTTGCCTTTCTGGTCCTTGACCACTTCCGTTTCATCGATTTCCGGTTCCCGGCCGCTCTTGATGGACTTCAGCTGGTCTGCTGTCATACCGTTCGTAAGGGCTGGATTGCCTGCGCCGATCAGAGGAATGACACCATTTGAAGCCTTTCCTAGCATTTTCTCAGGATCGAACAAGAGGCCGGACATTACATCGTCATCACCGAACACCTTCTCGGAATTGATGGAATAAGAAACAATCTCGGACCTCTGGTCAATAAATTTATCCATTGTACTCTCTACCGCCCAGATACCATCGCGTCCTCCTTTATTGCCGGAAACTATTGAATTATAAACTTTTACCTTACTTTCTACCTGAGCTATACCTGAGCAGACATCCGGGCTGCTGGATTTGTTTCCGGCAACAGTACAGCTGATGATATAAGCTTCAGTATCAGTTACTCCCTTACCATAAATCGCAATAGGAGCATTTCCTGCATCTGTGCCGTAGAAAGTGGTATTGACTATCACCGAGAAGGAATTTTCACGGCCATAGAAATTACTGACTCTCTTCCAGTTGGTAGAAGCTGAATTGTTTTCAAACTCGCAGCTGTAAAGATATGCTTTGGCAGTATTAAGCTTCTTGTCCGTGTCGTAATTGTAAAAACCGCCGACAAGCGAGTTCGTGGTGCAGCCGTTACGTCTGATACCGCAGTTTCTGAGAATCATCGTACCCGCATTGTGGATTCCGGCAGCATTTCCGTTTTCCACCATATTGTCAGTTATTTCACAATGTTCCATCTCGACATACGAATTGTTCGTACTGAACATACCGCATGCAAACTTGGCAGCGTTGTTATCCTTGATGAAGCAATTTGTAAACTTGACATTGGAACCGAGCACATATACTCCGGCACCATACCCGGTGTAGAAAAGTTCACCATTCAGTTTATTGGAGCCGGCTTTTGTACTTGTGTTGCATCCTCCACGGACAGTAATTCCATTGATCTGTATGCTGTAGTCGTCATCCTTGGGAGCGGCTATGACAAACACGTGACGGGTGGAACTTTCATTTCCGCTGAGAATGGTTTTGTTGACAGCTGGATCCGCCGCATCTCCTGCTTTAGGATTTGCAGGATAACCGCCGTAAATCCTGACATTCTGAGTCAGAAGAAATGTCTTGTCCGCATCGCTGCTGCCTCCTGCATATTGTGTCGGAGTATATGTTCCGGCTGCAAGATACAATTTGTCCGCAGTAGCACACGCCTTCAAAGCTTCGCCGAGATCAATCGCATCCTCCCAAGAAGTGCCTTTTCCCGTGGCGCCAGGTTTGATGAACCATTCATTGCCAAGGTCTTCCGGAAGACTTGGCTCCTGAACCACCTTTATACAAGCTTCTGCATCACTTGTAATGGATACACGGATTTGTCCGGTACGGGACTTGAGCGTCGTGTTCCGGGTAACATTGAAAGTCAATTCAGTTTCACCGTTTCCGCCCATTCCCCTTTTGTCACTTGAGATTTCTATCCAGTCAACGAGGCTTTCAGCGACCCACGGAAGGTTCGATTTGAAAGAGCCTTTGAATTCTCCACCCGTCTTCCCCACTGCTATATCCTTCTGCCCGGAGAATGTAATTTCAGGTGTCTGCCCGGTATTTCCGCTAAGGAAAGGATAATCTGATTCCTTAGGAAAATCGAGCGTACAAGATGCCAGCGCTGCACCTGTCAGCACGAGGCAGATTGTCTTGAATATATTGTTCATACGTCTTTACTTTTTCGTTACGAATAAAATGCCCGTATACAATGTGCGTTCTTCTCCGCCATTATCATTGGTCCAGTTAATTACATTGTATTCATTCTTATCTTTAGAGGCACGCACTATCATTTCTGAAGAACCGCCACCGTCAAGATTCATCATATTATGACAGCCTACAGCCGACATGATCTTGCACATATCATTGTAATACAAGCCGTTGGACCATGTATAACGACGACCGTCCGCAACCATCATCCATACTGTCGTGCCGTTTTTCTCGACACCCATACAAGTTCTCGGATGGCGTTCTGAAAGTCCGTCCTTCTGTGAAGGGATATTCTGGGACACACCGTCAATGATAAGAAGCGGTCCACCTGCCCCTGCCTCCACGATATCCGGATTTTCAGACACTACTTTTTCATAATCAGCCTTGTCCGCCATACGGATTTTCTTGTCCGGCGTCATGTAGAAAAAGCATCTTGGACGATTCGGTGACGATGCAAGGACATTGAAAGTGTTCTTATAGCATTTCCCTTCATGATGGAAGATGCCCTGAGGGCCTTTCTGAGTCTCCGAGCCGAAATCGGAATTGGTTGCAGCCCACACGAAATGATCCGGACTGTCTGCTTTTTTTGCCATTTCCGTAAGTTTGCTTCCTGCGCTCTGGAATACATCTCCTGCATACACCTGGTCCAGACAAAGATTCGGTTTCGACAGGTCCGCCCTGAGGAACCATATCCTCATAGGACATCCGTCCATGCCGAGATAGCTCAATGCCGTCATTGTCAATCCGTCAGTAATTACAGTCTCACTGTCCGAATAGAGAGCAGCTATCATATCTGTCTTCTCAATGAGCGTTTTAGCCACCTCAGTTTTCGGTTCATTGCTCACATAATCAGGCTGAACAGGTTTCTCCTGACAAGCTGCCAATGCAAGTGAAGCAGCGATTATATATTTCAATGATTTCATTTTCTTGCTGTTTTATAGTTCATTTCCACCCCAACCAGGATTCTGCTTGAGCAGAGGGTTCTCCCTGATTTCTCCTTCCGGAATAGGGAACAATGTCTGTGTTTTGGTGATACCCAATCTTTCGACCGCCTTGCCCTGACGGATATAATCATACCATATCAGGTTTTCACCTAGGAGTTCGAGCCTTCTCTCCTGAAGAACGGCTTCTTTAAGTTCGGCTTCGGAGCTTGCCGTGCTATCTGAAAGGCCTCTCATTCTACGAAGCTGGTTAAGACGCTCGCATCCGTCAGGGAAACCCAGTGCCTCAGCGCTGATAAGATAGATCTCACCGATTCTCGAGATGATTATCGGGTCTGAATATGCCTGTCCGCCAGGATATTTGCCCATACACTTGTCAGTACCTACCGTAACGACGGAAACCGGCAGTCTCGTGTCATTGGCATCGAAAAGATTGATAATCGTCTGCGTCGGGAAATACCATCCGCTACCCTTGTTCACATAATCATACGTAAAGTACTGCGAGCCGAGTTTGATGGATGTTTCAGTATCATCCATATTGAAGGCGAAGATTGTCTCCGAGTTGGCTTTGCGCTCATATCCGAAAATCTTGCTGAAGTCCTTTTCGAGAGCATATTTACCGCTGGTAATAAGGCCTTCTGCGAGTTCGGCGGCTTTCTTCATGTTTCCTTGATAGAGGTATGCTCTGGCGGCAAGAGCCTGTGCAGCTTCCTTGGAAACCATATACATGTCTGTAGAAGTCTCAAGATTGTCGATGGCGAGCTGGAGCTCTTCATTGATAAAGTCCCAGCAGTCTTCAACAGTGTCTCTCGCCACTCTGTCCGAAGTATTGACTCTGAGAATCGGCACGCCTCCCCATCTCGTCACGAGGTTCATATAAATCATCGCACGGAAATAATGTGCTTCTCCATAGATGACCTTATTTGCCTCAATACCGGCCTTTTCCACAGCAGCAAGAAGCACGTTCACATGATAAAGTTCATTATAGGAACTGTTCCATTGATCCGTAACATTCGAGCCGAGTGTCTTCATGTAGCCATTGTAGAGATCTATCGGATTGTAGTTCTTCTTGGTAATGTCACCACCGAGAACATCGAAGCACATATAGCCTGTGGTGCCGGGTTTGTTCTGCATGGCGGCATAAACGCCGTAACGAAGAGCAGAAAGGTCATTTGCCGTCACTCCGTCAGGAGAAATCGCTGAACGCGGATATATATCCAGCATCTGCGAGCATGAATTCAGCACCATCAGCACGGACAGTGCAAGTGTAATATATCTTTTCATTTATATCCCTGTTTAGAAAGTTAGGTTTAAACCGAAGGTAAATGTACGCGGCTGAGGAACATTGAGGTCGTCCACTCCGAAGAATCTCGCATCGAGATTGCTTGAAACTTCAGGGTCATAGCCCGGATATCTTGTAAGAAGGAACAGGTTGTCGCCCTGCGCGAATACCCTGAGACCTTTCATATGAATCTTCTCGAGGACTTTCTTTCCGAAATTGTAAGAAAGCGTAAGGGAACGGAGTCTGATAAACGAGCCGTCATAAAGGAAGTAATCGGAATTTTTGGTATTCCATGATGAACCGGCGATAGCTCGTGCATACACATTGGTGCTTCCTGGACCTGTCCATCTGTTGACAGCCATTTCTTCTCTTACACCCATATTGGTGGAGCATCTCGTAATGTTCTTTCCCTGTCCGAAATATACTTTCGCGCCATAAGAATACGAAAGGAACACATCAAGACTCAAGCCTTTCCAGTAGAAGGTATTGCTCCAACCTCCGCTGAATTTCGGATTGGAAGAGTATTTGACAGCGCGGTCAGTATCATTGATCAGATTTTCAGCATCGCCGTCAAGGTTTGCATACCTGAAGTCTCCGGCTCTCACCCCCTCCGCATAAAGCGCTTCAGGAACCTCGGCATCGTACTGGTATACGCCGTCGAATTTGAAGAGATAGAATGTTCCCACTTCCTCACCTACTTTGAGAACTCGGTTTCCACCGATTGCGATAAGGTCATCGTTTCCGGTGATGGAAGTTACGGTATTCTTGTTATGGGCAATGTTGAATGAAGTTGTCCAGTGTACAGGTCCCAAATCAAGGTTTCCTCCGATGGTAACTTCTATACCCTTGTTCCGGATAGAGCCGACATTGCTCATGATGGAAGTGGTACCGGAAGTTGCATAAGTAGGCTTGGAATAGAGCAGGTCCGTCGTGTTCTTCACATAGCCGTCGACAATCAATGTAAGTTTGTCATTGAAGAAACCGAGATCGACACCGACGTCAATCTGACCGGACTTCTCCCAAGTCAGCTTAGGGTTTCCGAATACGGTCGAGTATATACCGCTATGCCCCATATAGTTCTTGCCACCAGCCATTTGGGACTGTGAAGAGAATAAGCCGATACCTTCCTGGTTACCTGTCTTACCATAACTTGCACGAAGTTTCATATCGACTCCGCTATCCTTCATCCATGATTCTTTTCCCACATTCCAACCGAACGAAACTGAAGGGAACCAGCCCCAACGGTATTTAGGACGGAATTTGGAAGAACCGTCAGTTCTTAATGTAGCTGTGAGGGTATATCTTTCCTTATAACCGAAGTTAAGACGACCGAAGTATGACTCCAATGCATAGGCATAAGCGTTGCCGCCATAGCCGGCCAACTCTGCTGCAACTCCGACCACGTCGAAGGAATCAGAAGGGAAACCTTTTCCGTCAAGAGAAATGTTTCTCGTGCTCACTTTCTGGAATGAATGGCCGAGCATTGCATTGAAAGCAAGATCACCGCCGAGATAAGTATCATTGTAGTTCAGGACAGAGTCGAAACTCAGGTTCATGATGGTCTCATGCCTGTCAATGATCTCGCCGACGCCCTTTCCATAAGGATGTTTGGAGTTATAGAAAGTATAGTCGTACAGTTGGGTGACATCCGTATTGATCGTGTTTTTGAAAGAAATCTTATTATCCAGGAACTTGAGATTCATGTGAGCATTGCCGAGGAATCTGAGGTTCTCGATAAAGGCATTCTGCTCATTGAGAATCTGAATAGGGTTATGGAACGAAAGTCCGTCGGTACCACCGACATAATAACTTCCATCCGGTTTATATATACGGTCATAAGGCCTCTGCTCCAAAGCACGTCCGATAATCATGGTTCCGGCATTTGCTCCCGGCACCTGATGTGTCTTCATGTAGTTTGCGGACATGTTCGCACCGACTTCAAGCCATTTGGTGAAATCGTGCTGTATCTTGGCTTTCAAGTTGAACTTGTCCAGTCTGTTGGTCTTGATGACACCCTCTTTATGGTTATAGTTCGCGCCAATGTAGAAATTGGTGGTCTTGTTGCCTCCTGAGAAGGAAGCATCCGCATTGTAGCTGATTCCAAGTCTGGTGATGGAACCCATCCAATCCATATCAGGCAATGTACCGAAAGGATTATAAATGTGAGTTTTATAATTGGCATCACCTATGGACAAGCCATACTGCTTGTTATAGTTGTCAACGCCCTCATTATATGCTTCCACATAGAGTTTCGAATCCGCCATCTTGATCTTGTGGATGTTAGGGAATTGCGAAACACTCGTGCTGACATTGACACGGGCTGTGGCCTTTCCCGCCGCACCGGATTTGGTTGTAATGAGAATGACACCGTTGCTGGCGCGGGAACCGTAGATTGCCGCCGAGGCTGCGTCCTTGAGTACATCGATAGACTCGATATCGCTGGTATTGAGGACGGCCAGTGAACTCATATCCTCACCGAGGTTGGTAAGGTTTGACTTCGTATTCGTAATAGGCACACCGTCAATCACATAGAGCGGCTCATTACCTGCGTTGAGCGACGAAATTCCGCGGATGACCATACGCTCACCTGAACCGAGGTTACCGGATCCGCCACTCACGGATACACCGGCGATACGTCCGCTGAGCAGAGCTGCAGGGCTGTCCACGTTACGAAGTTTGTTGTCATCCATCGACATCTTGCTGATGGCACTGGAGACGAGCGAGCGACGGAGTGAACCATAACCTACTACAACCACTTCCTCAAGGAATTCAGAGGATGTCGTCATTGTGAAATTTACATTGCTTTCTTTGCTGACTTTCGTCTCCTGGTCCACGAAACCGAGACAAGTGCATTTAAGCGTGGCAGGCTTGGCCAATGTGAGGGAATATGCTCCGTCAATATCCGTAGTCACACCGTCTTTTGTGCCCATTACGAGAATCATGGCACCCGGAACCGGTTCTCCGGCAGAATCGGTAACAATACCTTTCACGGTGAAATTCTTGGCGGCAGCCGCTGAAATCATTGCCACATTGCCATCGATTTTGACGTCGATCTGCTGGGGCTTGAAAATTTCCTTGAGCGCTTCAGTGACAGAAGCATTCTTGATGTCAACACTCACCTTGGACGAAAGATCAAGTCCTTCAATCTGAGTGACAATAGAGATTCCGTATTGGCTCTTGACAGTGTTCAATGCCGACTCAATGGAGACATTGGACACTTTCAGTGAGATGTTCTTCTGCTGGGCAGAAGCCATTACACCACCTGCCATCAGGAAACTCAGCAGGACAGCCAGACAACGCAGAGCCATACCCGCAAAGCATTTTGAGGTTTTTAGCATAGTGAATATTTAAAAAGTGATAATTATCAATAAATCGTATACAAGTTTTCATGTTTCTTTACATGAAAATCCTTGTTTACATTCAATGATTTCAGTATTCCTTCTACATCCTCGTTGTTTACGAATGACGCATAGAACAATTTAGACGCTACATTTTGGTTGGCTATGAATATTTTGACTCCAAAACGGCGTTCAAGGTTATGACAAATCTGCTCGAGAGTCATGTGATAAGCATTGAACTCTCCCCTATACCAACCGGTCGCATTGACCGCATCAACCTCGAATAGCGATGCACTTAAATTCTTGTTGCTCACTGACAATGCAGTTCCAGGGACCAATGTTATAGGATTGACCTGGCCTGGAATCCTGACCTCTACGCCACCTTCGACCAATGTCGTGGTGCTGCTGTCCTCATCAGGAAAAGCCCTGACATTGAACTTGGTGCCGGTTACCTTGATCTGCGTTCCGGCAGCATGTACGATGAAAGGATGAAGCGTATCCTTGGCTACTTCGAAGAATGCTTCGCCGCACAGGAAAACGTCTCTCGTAGCACCTGTGAGGCTCTTTTCGCAATTCAGACGGGACTGGGCATTGAGATAGACACGGGTCCCGTCGGCAAGGAGAACTTCCTTGATATCGCCGTTTGCCGCCATATATTCCACATACTCAGGAGCATATACTTCGGCGACCATTTCCGGTTTTTCGATTCTGCCGATAAATACGCCCGCGATGACCAGGCAAGCTGCGGCCACTCCACCGATGCAAGCTTTTATTCCTTTGGATATTCTGGATCTCAGGATATAGCCGCCAATGGACTCATACGCACGATCTATCTGGTCCTTGTCCATCTGCGGAGACGGGCTGTTCCAGATTTCACGGGCTTCCGATATGTCAATTTCCTCTTTCATACGAGTAATCCTTAATGCATGCTTTAGACGCAGATGCCGGACGTCACACGTAACGGAAAATGAAAAATTTTTGATTTTTTTTACAGGAGCTTTCTAAATTCAAGTTTCGCAAGTGCGAAACACCGCTTATAGAGCCCGCGAGGGCGAGGGTAAGTCCCTTCCCCGAGGGGAGGGATTTAGGGTGAGGGTAACGTGCCCATAAAAAGTGCGTTGGCCTTACGGCCTTCGAACGAGTGACAACCCTCAAATTCGTGCTAACGTTCAGCAAGTTTGACAACTTGCTAAACTTGATATGCGGCAAGCTCAAGCCTCAACTGTCCCAACGCTAGACTGATGTGTTTTTCGACAGTTCTCTTGCTGATTTTCAGGCGCTTGGCTATAGACTCATTGGTCATGTTATGATATCTGCTGAGAGTGAACACTTCTTTGCGCACTGCCGGCATACCCTCCACGACCCTGTCAATGATTCCGAGGGCGGTTTTCGCGTCAACAGTCTATTCAATGCGGGATTCACAACAGAGCTGAACGGCGAAGTTCTCTCTCAACTGCTCAATTTGCCTGCATTCCCTGAAATAGTTATTCACCTCATTATGGGTAACCACGAAAAGATAACTTGAAACGATGGACATTACCTCTTTATCATCTTTTCCTTTGAGAGACAAGTTGTCACGATGCATCCACAACTTGCAGAAGACATTGTGGGCAATCTCTTCCGCAAGCCATTCCTGTCCGCCGGCCTTCAGGGCATAGCCATAGACCTTCGGATAAAACGCATCGAATATTTCCTTAAACTGCTTCAATTTAGAGGGCTGTCATCTGGTAGGTTCACTCTTCAGGCCGCGAAGTTAGAAAAGAAATTTCACTTTTGCACCATTTAATGACTCACCCTACAGCTCCAGTTCGGCAGACTTCACCCCTTTCGCATTGACTTTCAAATAAATAGGGCCTTCAGCATCGGCGCGGGAGCGGACTATTACGGTCAGCTTGCCGGCGAAGAGGTGCATGTGCGGGAGATGGAACAGTTCGAGCGAGCATGGGTCGCCGTTGGCGATGGCGCGGAACTCGCCGGCACCTGACACTGAAGCGAAGACCTCGCGGGTATCGGAAGGCACGGTATTGCCGTCCTTATCTACCACACTTACAGTCACATAGGCCAAGTCTTCCCCGTCGCGGGCGATGGAATCCCTGTCGCATTCAAGACGGAGAGCGTACGGCTTGCCTGCAGTGCGGACAGACTCCGAAGCTGCGACATTGCCATCCGCATCATAGGCCACGACGCGGATCTCTCCTTTCCGGTAAACCACGTCATCCCACATCAGGCGATAACGTCCCTCGACCGCCTCATCCTGAAGGCCTTCGCAAGGCGCGGACGGCGACATCTTGGAGCGGCGTCCCTGGGAAACCCCGTTCACGAACAATTCGGCCTCAGGCCATGAAGTATATACATAAACCGGTGTCACCTGCCCTTCGCGGCCGGGCCAAGTCCAATGCGGAACTATATGAAGCGTAGGACTTTCCGTGTTCCAGACGCTGCGGTAAAGCCAATATCTGTCCTTCGGAATTGAGGCCAGGTCAATGATTCCGAACATGGAACTGTGGTTCGGCCATGAATCGGTATCGTAAGGGCTCGGCTCGCCCAGGTAATCGAAGCCCGTCCAGACGAACTGGCCCAATGTCCATGGATAATCTTCTGCCAGAGCAAAGTCCACGTCAGGAATGTTCGACCAGTTGCAGGCCTCCATGTCATAGCCGGAAGACTGGTGGTCCTCATGCTTTACGCTGAACGCCTTCTCCACCGGAAAATGGTAGGTGCCCCTGGAACTGACGGTAGACGCCGTCTCGGAACCCAGCACGAGCCCCTGAGGCAGCTGCCCGTAGCAATCCTTGTAACGGAAAGTACGGTAATTGATTCCCGGAATATCCAGCTGGGCCGCGAAACCGTTGGAAAGCACGCAGTTGACCTGGTCCATGCCACATGTGACAGGACGCGTCGGGTCCTCCCTGTGACAGATGGACTGGAGGAAAGCCGCCGTCTTGTAACCATCTGCAGTGCATTGGGACGGAACCTCATTGCCGATGCTCCACATGATTACGGACGGAGAATTCCTGAACGCATGGAGCATGCTGATCATGTCACGCTCGGCCCACTCGTCGAAATAACGATGATAGCCATTCTGGCATTTGGCATCGTCCCACTCGTCGAAAGGCTCCACCATCATCATGAAACCCATTTCGTCACAGAGACTTACGAGTTCAGGAGCAGGCGTATTGTGCGACGTCCTTACCGCATCGCAACCCATGTCTTTCAGCATTGTCAGCTGATGCCTCAACGCGGGCACGCTCACGGCCGCGCCGAGTGGACCGAGGTCATGATGATTGCAGACGCCCTTGAACTTCCGGTGCTCGCCGTTCAGGTAAAAGCCCTTCTCAGGAATGAACTCGACCGAACGGATGCCGAAACGCGTCTCATACTCGTCCGTCACCTCGCCGTCCACCAAAATACGGGTCAATGCCTTATAAAGGTGCGGGTGCTCCGGCGACCACAGCTTCGGTTCCTTCACCAGAAACTTCTGCACATGACTGTCGCCGTTATGATACAATGCTGCCGACCGCCTCGAAGCCACCTTCTCGCCATCCGGCGAAAAAACGTCCGTAGCATATTCTATGTCAATGTTTTCCTTATCCGACTGCAATGAAATCGCCAGAGAGACCGACGCCATGTCCTTATGCACTGACGGAGTGGAGACGAAAGTACCCCACACCGGAATGTGCGCCTTGGCGGAAGTACATACCAGATGTACATTTCTGTAAAGGCCGGCACCCGGGTACCATCTGGAAGAAAAAGGAAGGTTCTCCAGCCTGACAGCCAGGACATTGGAGCCGGACTTGTCCAGATATGGCGTGACATCGCAGTGGAACGGGCTGTAGCCGTATGGCCAGAAGCAGACCTCATGGCCATTGACATAAACCCGCGCCTCGCTCATCGCGCCGTCGAACAGGAGTTCCGCCTTCATCCCCTCGGGGACATTGAACCCGGTCCTGTACCAGCCCACGCCCACATACGGCAGACCGCCGGTACGCCCGGTCTTGAGCGATGCCTTCGTCTCCATATTCTGCACTATCTGCACATTCTGAAGGTCATTTTCAATGCTGAAAGGCCCGGTAATGGCCCAGTCATGCGGCACGCTCACACTCTCCCACCCCGAATCATCATAACCCGGCACGAAAGCCCCGTCAGCTTCACCACGATGGAACCGCCATCCGTCCTTCAGGCAAGTCTCCACTCTGGAAGGCCCCGCCTCTGCACGGCAAACCGACATTGAAACACCTGCTGCACAGACAACGGCAGCCAGAAACGAAAACATCTTATTCGACATCCAATACCTCCTTGTTATCTTTCACAAAGATATAATACTCGCCGCAATCCAGGAAATGTTCGCCCTTGTTGTCCACGAAAGACAGGTCGCGCATCGGGTCGATTTCGAATGTGAACACCTCGGACTCCCCTGCCTTCACCAGCCTCTTCTCGAAATGCTTCAGTTCTTTCACCGGGCGGGTGATTCTGCAGACAGGATCGCAAATATACCACTGGACAGTCTCCATCCCATCCACGTCGCTGGTATTCTTCACCGTCACCGTAGCAGTAACCTTTCCGTCCTTGGCCACCCTGTCGGCGGACAACGTAATCGGAGAATATTCGAACTCACTGTAACTCAGGCCATAACCGAATTCATACATCGGTTCTATCTGAATATCCTTGTACCATCCCTGCGTACCCCTTCTCGCCGGACTCCTGCGGTTGTAATAGATAGGAATCTGGCCGGTGGTATAAGGGAAAGTCATCGGGAGACGACCTGAAGGATTGTATTTTCCGCTGAGGATTCCGGAAACCGCCCTGCCGGCAGTGATGCCCGGCATCCAAATCTCCAGAAGAGCATCAGACATCGGGGCAATACGGGAAAGGTCCACGGGACGTCCGCTCGCGACAAGCACGACCACCGGTTTGCCCGCAGACTTCATCCTGCGCAAGAACTTCTCCTGAGCTTCAGGCAATGCAACAGATGACCTGGAGCAGTTTTCCCCGCTCCATCCGGTCTTCTCACCCAGACACGCCACCACGACATCCGCGCTTCCAGCAGCATCCAAGGCCGCCTTTACGGAAGCCTCATCCATTTCCTCGAAACCGCAGCCCTGCGCGTAAACTACCTGTGCATCAGCGAATTCCTCTTTCATTCCAGTCAGAATAGGCACCACGTCAGCCGGCTTGCCACGTGCCACCCAGTTTCCGATAAGTTCCTTCTGCGTATCAGCCAACGGACCTACGACCGCTATCTTCGCGACACCCTTCAACGGCAGGACGGCATTGTCATTCTTCAGAAGCACCATGGACTCCTGCGCCATTTCCTCAGCATGCGCTACAGCCTCCGGCTGCAGATAAATCTCCTCCGCCGGACGCACGTCAATATAAGGCCGCTCGAAAAGCCCGAGCCTGAACTTCAGACGAAGCACCCGCCTGACGCACTCATCCACCGTCTCCATGCTGACCAGACCGTCGTCAATGAGCCCCGCAAGATTCTTCCGGTAAAGGTCATCCATCATATCCATGTCAATGCCGGCGTTTATGGCCAATGCTGCCGCTTCGTATCCGTCCTTGGCCGCCCCCTGATTCGTCAGCTGGATTACCGCATCCCAGTCGGAAACGATCATTCCGTCCCAGTTCCATTTCTTCTTGAGGATGTCCGTCATGGTATATTTGTTGGCAGAAGCCGGTATGCCGCTGATATTGTTGAAAGCACTCATCACCGTGGCAGCACCAGACTCCACTCCGGCATGGAAAGAAGGGAGATAGGTATCCCACAATGCCTGGTCGGAAATCTCCGTATAAACATAGTCGCGACCTGCCTCGGACGCGCCATATCCCACGAAATGTTTAAGGCATGCGGCAATGCTGCCCTCCGCGGACAAATCATCGCCCTGATAGCCCTCAACCGCAGCCTTGCAGAACACTGACGTAAGATACGGATCTTCTCCGTAGCCTTCCATCACTCGTCCCCACCTGGGGTCGCGGGCAATGTCCACCATAGGAGAAAAGGTCCAATCCAATCCGCCATAGTAAGCCTCCTTGGCGGCGTCACGGCTGATTGTCCTGACAAGGTCGGGATTCCAGCTGGCCGCCTGCGCGAGCGGTACCGGAGCGATGGTGCGGTATCCATGTATCACATCATGGCCGAAAATCATCGGAATTCCCAGCCTTGTCTCCTCCATGCACCTTTTCTGCATCATGTTCCTGAGGTTCGCGTCATCGGAGAAATAAATCACGGACCCCGCCTCGGCAGGTACAGCGCCCGCCATCTCACGGAGATTGTTCTCCACTGTATTGCGGCCCAGCGTGTACTGGTTAAGCTGCATGATCTTTTCTTCCAGAGTCATACGGGAAAGAAGGTCATTGACCCTTTCCTCGACGGGAGCGGAAGAGTCCTTATACAGTGGTGTTGCGTCCTTTTTTACGCGCGCATCGGCCGGCATGGCTACGGCAGCCAGTCCGGAAAGCGCAACAATTGCCGAAAGTGTCTTATTTCTCATTGTCATAAATGTGTTTTTGTGCATTGTAATAATCGTGCATGATATACCATGCCTGCTTTCTCATTCCCTTGTCGGAGACCAGTCCCTTGCGGTTCCAACCGTCCTGATTCACAGGATGGAAGCGGAACGGCGAGCGGAAATCGAACAATATCCACGGGGAGACTCCCGCCAGGTTCGGTATCTGGCCGAACATCTCGATATTCTTCCGGTATTGGTCCGCCTGGAACTCCTCGCTCCAGGAGCTGGCCCATCCGGCATCTCCATGCTGCCCGTACTGCGCCTCACATCCGAATTCGGAGATGATGACAGGCTTGCCGGGAGCCACATTCCATCGGCATTCCGACGGACTGACAGGCCATGGGGCGTACCAGCCCATGTATTTGTTGAAAGAAACCACATCGAGGTCCTCGGTGAAATCATCCTCAATCCTGAACTCGCCGTACTCTTTCTTGAAATAGACATTGTCAAAGGCGGCAGTGAAAAGGCGGGTGGAATCAATGCTCCTGGCAAATGCCAATTCCCTGCGCAGAAAGGCGTTACGAGCCGGCGACGGACGGGTCTCGTTCGCCACGCCCCAGAATCCGACGGCACAGCGGTTCTTGTCCCTGTAAAGCATCTCCGAGAACATGCGGAGTGCCTTGTCCATGGTGGCGGCATTCTCGAAATCAATGCCCTGCCATACCGGAATTTCCTGCCAGAGGATGATTCCCATCTTCTCGGCCATGCGGACAATGTACTCATTCTGAGGATAATGCGCAAGTCGTACCATATTCACACCCAGAGCCTTGGCCTCGGAAAGGAGCATGGCTGCATCCGCCTCGGAATATGCCCTTCCCATGCGCTGCGGAATCTCCTCATGGAAAGAAATGCAGCACATGAACGTCGGTTTTCCGTTGACGAGGATACGGGTTCCGTCCACATTGATGTTCCTGAAACCGATCTTCTCTGAAACGGCATCACCAGCGCCGGACCCGCCGGCCGGGGCATAAGTCAGGGACACATCATACAGTTTGGGCGATTCCGGGCTCCAGCGCTGAAGTTTCTTCACGCAGAAGGACAGTTCCCCGAATCCGTCCTTGTCCAGTTCCAATTTCTTTGAGACGTTCAGTTCAGGAATACTCAGCGTAACGGCAGAGCCTTCAGGAACTGCATCAGACATGCGTACATAAGCATTGATCCTGTCCGCCTCATTCTTGTCCAGCTGAACTTTATAATCCTTGATATAGGTCTCCGGCACGGAAACGAGCATCACGTCGCGCGTGATTCCTCCGTAATTCCACCAGTCGAAAGACATTGCAGGAATGGCATCCGGACTACGGCGGTTGTTGGTCTCGACCACCAGGAAATTGTCCCCAGCCACGACATTGCCGGTGACATCTATCTGAAACGGCGTGAATCCGCCTTCATGGGATGCAATGCGCTTACCGTTGAGGTAAACCGTGCATCGGTAGCTAACCGCACCGAAATAGAGATACAATTTCTTTCCGGACGGAACGCCGTCGGACGAGAAGTGCCGGGCATACCACACGGTACCTTCATAGTATTGGAGCTGAGGGAGTTGGCTATTGAAATCGCCTGGGACGTCAAGCCGGAGTCCGCCGTCGAACGAATACTCGAAAAACTCGTCTGCTTTCGCAGGCTTGCGGTTCTCCCAGACCTTTTTCCCGCGTCCCTGGTCGTAAAGGTCAATGATGGCGTCCCATTTGCCGTTCAACAACTGGAAATCACGTCCGTAGACATTGACAATAAGGTCGGGATTGCCGTAGGTTTCCTTGTCGCCGGCATTCAGAGGAAGAGATGCCGCACATATCAAAATGGCCGCTGCGGCCAGATTCGCAAATTTCATCTTACAATATTTCATATTTATACAATGCAAAGGTATTCTCGGAAGGAAGGCCGAATTTCACGGATCCGCCTTCATCCACGACTGTTCCGAAAGATTTTCCGTCACCTGTGACGGGAGAGAAACTGACTTTCTGCCCTTCCGTCAGCCACGTCTTGACCGCACATGTCTCCTCTTCATTTTTTTCACGCAGCACAAGCACGAATCCCGTGCGGTTCCCGGCAGAAATTGATTGGAATCCGGTCCATGACTTTCCGTCCGGTTCATCACCTATCGGCAGGATTGCGCCCTGATGAAAATCATTCATCACACTCTTGTAGGCTTTCACGACCGACGACAGGGCAAACGCTTCTTCAGGAAGATTCGAAGCTTCCATCCAGGCAAGCGGCTGTCCCGCCATGGCAACGGCGAAAACATACGGGAATTCATACGATGCCGGTGCGAACGGGTCGCCTGCGTATTTGTCAACGTTCCGCCATTTGTTCAGAAACTCCGTCTGGAGCCGTTCAGCAGGAACGTAACGGCTTAGCTGCCAGATGTTTCTCAATGTCCAATAAGGATAGTAGTTCTGCCAGTCGGTGTATCTGTTCTCCAAAAAGATGTTGCCGTATTCATTTAGAAAATGATAGCCTCCGCGGCGTCCGGCAGTCACATCGAGGTTGAAGACCACTTCATTGCCCGTCTCCGCCAGTACGGTATCGAAGAATTTCCGCAGGTTCGTCTCCGCTTGCTTGGTCGGAATAGAGAGGCCGTCGATCTTGAACACCTTGATTCCGTACTCATCATATAGTTTCACGACAGCATCGGCATCCTTGCGCCAGTCTGCGAAGTCATTCTGGATGCTGGGATTGAACCAAAGTCCGATTTCGATACCCAGTTCCCGGGCCTTGTCCATGACAGGCTTCAGGCCGCGAGGATATTTTTCCTGCGAAGGGGTCCAGTAGAGAGGATTGTCCCAGATATTCTTGAAAGAGCCTTTGGCGAGTGCGGAATTGGGGCTTTTGCCTTCCTGCCATCCGTCATCTATCTGGAAATGAGTCACTCCCAGACGGGCGGCCTTTTCCAGTTCGGCGATACAGAACTGTTCATTGACCTTGGAATCCTGGCTTCTGTCTCCCCAGGTATTCATCATTATCATCTCGTCACGGTCGGCATGGTGCTCACGGATATGCTTCTGGTAATTCCTGAGGGCAAGGAGCGGCGACAGTCCGCCTTCCCCGAACACGCCCGTCACGCAGGAATACAGGCGCACCATGTCATCGCCGACGGCATCTTCGCCGGAAATGCCGATCCCCGCTACGGTGAATTTCCCTGACTCGCAGATGAAATCCGCATCGGGACTGCCCAGCTGCACTGCAGAGCATGGAGCTTCCTTCAATATGAAAAAGCCGTTCTCATCGCGGGCGTCGCGGGCGAAAAGGAGATTTCCCCTGTAGCCGGTCTTGCGGTACGGTATGAATGAATGTTCCGCGACCAGATTGTTGTTCCAGTCCGTGACGTCGAAGAATTCCACCACCTTTACCTGCCAATGCATTCCTCCCGGGCAGAATCTTTCCAGATACCTGGCCTTGTTTTCCTGGCCCCGGCGCATATCCGCGACTGATTCTATATTCTTGTTGTCCGCCACATTGCCGGCCGACTGTTCTTTTCCGGCAGAGATTCCGCCGACATAATTGTCACAAGCGATGGCCGGACAGCCTTCATAGACCCTGAACACCCTGCGCACACGGATATCATCCATGGAAAAAGTGACTTCCGCTTCCAGATGTTCCGGACGTATGCCGTCGGACTTCACTTCACGCACTGTCAGTTTGCCGTCAGCGGCTGCCCCGGAAGACTGTCCCACCGCCAAAGCGGGATCCCCGGTATTGCTGACGAAGACGCGCCCCGTAGTCTTGTCCTTCACATAGGCATTGGTCAAATTCCCGCCGTTCCAACGGAACGCGCGTTCAATCAACGCATTGCCGACGAAAAGCGTATCACAGGAGAGACGGGCGTAGCCCTTGTCCGACGCCGGTGCATTCTTCAACAGTGTGTTCGGAAGGTTGAAGTTCTGATCCGACAGCGGCACATCAGTCCTGCCGGCGCCGGCCTCCATCATCCGCTTGAGTTCAGGCAGATGGTGCTGATAAACCCCGCGCGGAAGACAGCCGTTCTTTATGCATAGCGCCGCGGCCATGCCCACGACCTCGCCCATCATTCCGGTAGTTCTCATGACACGCACGGTTCCCAATGCCACATGGGTGCAGCTGATATCCCGTCCGGCCATGAAAAGGTTCCCGATGTTACGCGAATAAAGGCAGCGGTATGGAACCGCATAAGGATGAATCCAGTCATGCACGGTCGCGGACTTGAATTCATTGCCCGGAAATTTCCCGGAGTTTTTCGGATCAGGGAAATGCAGGTCAACGCTCCAGGTAGTGGTAAATGAGGCATCTTCATACTGAATGTCCCTGTCAATGTCATTCTGAGAAAGGACATGATCGCCCAGAAGTCTCCTGGACTCTCTTTTCCCGGCGATATAAGCCACCCAGTCCAGGCTTCTGTCAGCATAAGCGGCATCGCCCGAATGGTTCTTTAGCCAGCTCCAATTCGAATATATCACCAGCAGCCCGTAATCGCGGACTCGCTCGGCGTCTGCAATCTGATCCCGGTTCATGCCGGTTTCCCAGGTCCACTCGCCCATCGTCACCTTTTCGCAATTCGAAGCATTGAACTCCACGCCATAGGAAAACTCCGGGAAGACTGTCTTCTGCGGGCATTTCCTGGAATACCACTGGACAGAAGCGCCCATTACCATATCATCGGCTTTCACAGGCGCGGACCGTTCGCCATATTCGTCGCGAGACTCCCGGCCCATCGTCCAGTCGGCACCAGCCAGAAAACCGACAGTGCCGTCACCGGTGCAATCCGCGAAAAGCCTTCCATGCAGACGGACTTTCTCTCCGGTTTCGATATGCACAGCCGTAACAGACTCTATCTCAGAGTCTTCAGTATCCACAGCCATCACATGATAAGGAGCATACAGGTCAATGTTTTCCTCCGCATCTATAAACGCCTGCTTTTTCCAATCCTGATAGCTCTCGGCCGGGCGCGCATTGCCTTTCTCCGTATGCCCGAATTCCCGGATCATCCTTCCCAGCCCCTTATACGGTTCCATCTCCACGTAACCGCCGAGGTGCACGCGGATCTCCGAACTGTTGTTGCCGCCCAGAACCGGCCGGTCATTCACGAGAGCAACCTTCAACCCGTTCCTCGCTGCAGCCGCAGCCGCGCACATGCCGGCAATACCGCCTCCGGCAACCACGAGGTCATAATTTTTGTCAATGCTTTCGCACTTGGTACTCCTGAGCTTCTGAACGTCAGCCGGTTCCGGGACGCCGCCACGTGTAAGCAACACGGCATCGCATCTGCCGTCGAATCCGGTCATGTCATGAAGACGTATCTCCGTGCTGCCGCCTTTTACGGTCACTGCGCCGGCATACTGCCATTCCCATGAATGGCCGGTCACGCCCAAATCATTCGGAAGGGTCTTCCCTCCTACCGCCACACGGAATGCGCCCGGGCCTTTGCCCGAATGCCACGGAGAGGTCCAGTTGTATGTGCGGACCCAGACATGCCACTCCCCTTTTTTCAGGTCAATGTCCGTGCAGGCATCTTCGACAGGCACGCCCATGCCATGAGCCAGAAGATATGGCGACCCCATCTGGTCCATAAACTGCTGGTCGACTTTCCAGCCTCCTTTTTCCGTGAAGCTCTCCGCCTCGACCAGAACGTCCCGTCCTTCGCATGTGAAGACGGACAACGATACCGACAGCAATGCTGACAAAAACAAATGAAGAATAATTCTATTTCGCATCCGGATTCATTTTAAAATCTGTAGGTGACTGCCCGAAATGACGTTTGAAGCAGACACTGAAATACTTAGGGTTGGCAAAGCCTGTCATTGTGGATATTTCCGCGACAGTGTAGTCGGACTCGGAGAGGAGCTGGCTCGCCCGTTTCAGACGGATATCCAGGATAAATTCCTTTATGGACATTCCCGTAAGGTCATTGAGTTTCTGATAAAGACGGGTACGGCCTATCGCCATGTCCGAAACGAAATCATCCACGCCGTACTCCTCGTTTTCCAAATTCTCCTCAATGAAGCCCACCGCCTTTTTCAGCAGTTCTTCGTCCACGGAAGAAATGGCGATATGAGACGGCTCAGCCACGAACTTCTTGCTGTACAGTTCTTTGAGCCTGTTCTGATTCTTTATGAAGTTCGATATCTGCTTGTGCAGGTAATCTATGTCCACCGGTTTGCTGATAAAGACATTGGCCTCGCATTCCAGCGCTTCTATTCCCGCTTTCTGGTTTTCACCGAGAGCGGAAAGGGCGATGATAGGAATATGGGAAGTCTTGATATTGGAACGGATACGACGGCAGACTTCGAATCCGTCGACCTCCGGCATCGCAAGGTCAGTTATGACCAACTGCGGCATGACCTTTTCCACCTTGGCGAGTCCGTCCCGCCCGTTGATTGCCGTATAGACATTGTAATAAGGAGAGAGCCTCTGCTCCAGATAGTTGCGCAGCTGGGCATCGTCTTCCATGACCAGGATGTCATACGTCTTCCTTTCCTTCCGGCCCGAGGTCTTCTCATTCGCGTCGAGGTCGGAAATCATGTTGTCAATCTCCGCCGCAGCATAATCATAGGCCTTTCCTTCCCCGGCCGAATCCCCGGCCGTCACATCCTTGCACGGAACGAAAGGAAGCAGCACGACAAACGATACCGTGGAATCAGTAGAACGGACAGAGATGCTGCCCTTCATATCTTTCACAAGTTCCTTCACTATCGCCAGGCCCAGACCTGTATGGGTACCGAATCCGGTCTTCACCGGACCATGGTTGTTGAACGGTTCGAAAAGAGTGCCGACCTCATCTTCAGGAATGCCTTTCCCGCTGTTGGTGACCACGAACGACAGCCATTCGGCATCGGCAGGAGCCCCCGAATCAGGAATTTCCTCCTGTGCTGCACGGCCCACCCGGACGCTCACATATCCGTTCTCCGTCGTGTATTTGATGGCGTTCGAGAACAAATTGGTAAACACTTTCTCGATTACGTCATAGTCGAACCGGGTGTCGAAACTTTCCATCTGCGAGATGAATTCGGTCTCTATATGATGTTTGCCGGCATAGAACTCGAAAAGCGAGAAAATATTGTCCACGAACTTGATGATGTCTCCCGGCTTGCAGTCCAGCGACACCTTCAGGGTTTCTATCTGCCTAAATTTCAGCAACTGGCTGATCATGTGCTGGATACGGACCACATTCTTGCTTATGAGTTCCACATAGCTCCTGTACGGCGCATCCATCGGAATCAGGCTGTCCAGCTGCTTCAGAGGGTCGATGACAAGAGTCAGCGGAGTCTTCAGGTCGTGGGAGATGCTGGTAAAGAAATTGATTCTCGCCTGTGTCAGTTCATTGAGGTCCTTCTCCCTCTCCTTTTCCAGTTCCAGCTGCTGCTCCAGCATCTTTCTCCTGGTCATGTACGCCCACACATAATATGCGGACAAGATGATGAGCAGAAGATAAACGGCATACGCAAACGGTGAAAGCAGCGGATACGGCTTGACCTTGAAAGACAACGAACTGACATGGTCTCCCCAGACGCCGTCATTGTTGGCCGCCTTCATCTGGAAGGTATATTTTCCCGGAGGAACATTCACGAAACGGACATGTTGCTGGTTCTTGGGCAGTACGGTCCAGGCATCTGAAATGCCGAGCATCCTGTAGGCATAGGTATTCCTGTCCCGCTCCAGATAGCTGTTGCAGGAGAATCCTATGTCGAAATTCGACTGCTTGCTTGACAGCTTGATCACGCTGCCGCGCCCTGACTGCCCGTCCAACGTGGCTACGGCCTGGCGCAGCGGATATCCTTCCTCTCCAGGGACAACCAGATGTCCGTTCACGCTAAGTCCCGTGAAATAGACACGTGGTTTCTGAGGATTGGTATGGAAACGCCTCGGATTGAACATTATGAACCCATTGGTCCCGCCGAACAGCAGTTCCCCGTCCGAACCGGAATAGCAGGAACGCACATAATACGCTCCGCACCTGTTGGGAATATCTATTCCGGCACGCCTTATCTCGCCGTCTTTCTGGCTGTAGCAGAACAGGCCGGCGTCGGTACTCATCCACAAATCGCCGGAAGATGTGTCTTCCAGGATACCGAAAACCATGCGGTTCACAAAATCGCCGTCCGTATTGGAATTGAAATTCGTATAGGTACCGTCAGGCGCCAGCCGGTTCACGCCGCCACCGCGGGTGCCGAACCATACGCCCGAAGACATTGTCCTGCAGAAACAACAGATATTGTTCGCCGAATGCGGATAGTTCTCAAGATAATGCCTCCGTATCAATTTTCTCGCGGCAGGATCCAGGACATATACGCCGTCATGGGTCATGAGCCAGAGATAACCGGAAGCATCGTGGTACAATGTCTCCACTCTCAGCCTTATCTTGTGCCCCGCGTCATCATGAAAAATCACGTTTTCCACCTTTCCGGTCCGGCGGTTCCAGAACATCAGTTCCGCATCAGGATCGGTAAGCCAGAACCCTTCATCCCCCTCCGGTTCGAAGTCATATACAGAGAGAAGCTGACGCGTACCGGCATTGTAAACAGGCAAAGTCGTGACCTTGCCGGTATTCATGTCGATGGTGCTGATACCGCCATTGAAAGCTGCCGCATACATCAGGTTCCCATCCGGGCGCAGCCGCTTTATCATGCTGGAAGGCAGCGACTTGTCACCGCCAGTTCCCTGCTTCCATCTGGAGAATGAATTGTCCGCCCTGTTCCATCTGAACAGGCCTCCGCCTTCGGTCCCGATCCATATGTTTCCCTTGGCATCTTCCGCATACGTGCTGACAATCGGGAAGTTAAGGCCTCCCGGTGTAGGCTCCATATAGCGGATTTCACTGTCATTGAACGTCAGATAAGCAAGCTTTCCGCCATATGTACCTATCCAAACGCCGCCGTCCGGGTCGGGATATATCGACCATACCGAATTGTTCGGCAGGGAATATTTGTCCAGCAGGTCCGATGTCAGCAATTTGGTTTCGCCGGATGTTATATCCGTAAGCAGCAATCCCGACTGCGTGGCTGCCCAAACTATGCCGTCGGAATCGATATACAGTTCCTTCGCATTGCTGGAATGTCCATATTCTTCCGGCAAATTGAATGTACCTTCAAGCTGGCCTGCCTTGTCGAGCACATATAGTCCGTCGTTGCGCGTCAGCACATATACGTGAGACGAATCTTCTCTGACGTCGCATACTACGGCATTGTCGTCATCCAGAACGGCAAAGTTCTCATACTCACCGTTTTCGATACGCAGCAACCTGTTATACGCCCCCACATAGACATGGCCGGAAGAACACGACAGATGAAGCGTGAACGGTGTCACCCTCACGGTATCCGGCAACGGATATTTTCCTGTCGTCCTGCCATCTTCGAAACGGACGACCTCGTCATTCAGTATCAGCCACAATCCTTCACGCTCGTCAGCCTCCATCGCCCCCACGTCACCATCCAGCACAAGTTCAAACTTCTGCTGCATATAGTCGAACATATACAGTCCGGCACTTGTCGCCGCATAAATGGTATTGTTCCTGTCCGACACCAGCTTCCTGTAATCGACAGGCGCCTGATGCGGCCCGATGACGGACATGTTCTTGAACGTATGTCCGTTGTACATGAACAATGCGTCAGTACCGCTGAACCATATCCTGCCGACGCTATCTTTCACGATGCTGTTTATACCTCCGTAATAGGAAGTTTCCGGCATCTGATGAAAGCGGTAGTTCTTCGTGTCGACAGCGTATGAGGCGACAGACACCAACGCCGATAATATGATGACAATCAATCTCATGCCAATATGCGTTTTTTAAGGGTCACATGGACAAAGATAATGAAATCTATTCGTACAAAGACTGCAATTTCTCAATATCTACGACCGTGCGAGGCGCAAAACCGTCTCCGCGCACATATTTGTCAATGCTGCGGAGCAACTGCCGTGCGGCAGGTCTCTTGTCAATGTCCTTTTCAGCGTCCATCGCCAGGACCAGCAGTTTTCCTCCACAGACAGAAGCCTCGAACCCGATGCCGAGCTTCCTGTTGCTGTCGAAGCTGTCAATCACCTGGATGAACGGAACTATTCCCGACGGGAAGTCCTGAAGTTCCATGACTTTGGCATATTCCAGGATGTCCCACCACTGCCAGTCCGTATGGTACGACGTAGGAAAATCTGCAAACATGCCCATGTCATCGTGCATGAGACAGCCCATCGTCATAGGAGGCCATGCAAACATGATCGGATTCCAGAAATGGTTATGGAACACCGACTTGCGGCCTTTGGTTTTCGACGGGTCAGGCATCCACACCACTTTTCCTCCCGCAGAAAGCCGGGCTTGGGCGGCACTGTCCAAATCCTTGGTGTACAAGACATTGTCATCAGACGAAGGCATCGCGGCACGGGGATACACCCAGATTTTCCAGGTGTTTTTCAATGTTTTTCCGGCATTGACCGTCAATGTCAGCTCGCGCGCAGCGGAGACATTGAGCCGCGTCAGCGGAATCTCGATCTTGCCGGCAGCGGACACCTCGTATGAAGGAAAATCATGCTTGCCGGCATTGCCGTGGGCCAGGATTGTTCCGTCCTCGTCTGAAACAGTCCACTTCACATCGGCTTTCCTGAACGGGCGGTCGCTGTAATTGTAGACCTCAACACGCGCGCTGAACACTTCATCATTGAAAAAAGTGCTCTTTTCATATCTCAGGAGCACCACGGACGGTGCGCAGAAGGACCGCCATTGTTCAGGGGAAACCAGCCCCTTGGAATCCCAGAACGGGTCCAGAATTCCTACCGGCGCATAGCCCTGTCCCGTAAAATCATTCAATGACAGCAGCTGGAATCCCGCCGACAGCGAAGAACGGAGCAATGCTTCCATCACAGCCTTGTATTCCAATACGGTCAATGCTCCCGAGGCCCGGAAAAAGTCCTTGGCCTGTCCCAGCATACCGTTGTCTTTCAGCATATTGCGCCACAGTTCCAGATTGCGTGCACGAACCGGTCCGTCGAATTTCGGAATCTCGTCGAAATCAGGATACATGCATCTCTGGCCTGATTCATGGGAGATTACGGGGACGTCCACATCCGATGCCACGTTCACGTCCCAATCGGTTCCCGGGCGTCCTTCATAAACCTTGGCAGCCCCTTTGGGAGTATCTTGTGAGATGTAATATTGATCCGACGGAATCCTGGTCCTCGCCGTAGAACCGCTGTACAGATGCCTGGAATCAAGTTTTTCCGCAGTGGAGGTCAATTCCTCGATGAAATCGAAATTGCCCTGGATCTCATTGCCGTTGCAGTAGAGCAGGAACGACGGATGATTGCCGTATTCTTTCAGGATGGCCCTGATTTCCCTCCTGAAGAAATCATAACGCCTCTCATCAGGCAACGCATCCTTTCCCCACATCGGCATTTCTATCTCAAGATATACGCCCGCCTTGTCGGCCGCACGGAAGGCTGCATCCGGAGGGCACCATGAATGGAAACGCATGTGGTTCATGCCATAAGACTTGACTATACCCATTATCCTTTCCCAAGGAGCATCTTCGACAGGAGCATGGCCGGTTTTCGGGAACACGGCATTTTCGACGGTTCCGCGCAGATGGACACGATGGCCGTTGACCATTATATGATGGGCATCTTTTCCGACGGAACGCATGCCGAAGGTGGTTTTCACGACATGTGCCGATGAGGAATCATTGACCGGACACAGAGTACATTCCATAGTGTAAAGGTCAGGATGGAACTCATCCCACAGGAATACCTTTTCCCCGTCAGGAGCAAGGGCAATTTCCTTCTCCGCTACCAAAAGGGAGTCGGTGACATGCAAAGGCTGGCTGCTCGTGACAACCCGCCCGTCAGGACATGTGACGCGGAACCGGGCCACAGCTTCGCATGGCTTTCCGGTCATGCAGGACACCGCCAACCTCGCATTGACACTGCCGGACTGCAATTGCGGATACAACTGAAGGTCCTCAATGCCAAGCGGTTCCAATGCCATGAGCTTTATCTCGCCGAGGATTCCGTTCCAGTTTATTTGTGTGAACTCGGTGTGGGCGTGATCCCATTTGTGGGTGTCATATTGGAATCTGTTGTCGATGCAGATGGTGATACGGTGCGTCTTTCCCGGCGTCAAGAACGGCGTCAGGTCATGCCTGTGAGGTACGCTTATGTAATCGCAACGGCTGACTTCCTTGGTATCGACCCATACCGAGCTGAGCCAATGGGTGCGTTCCAGATACAGCACGATACGTTTTCCGGCCCATGACGCAGGAATTTCGATATCACGCTGATACCATGCAGGAGCCATGTATTCATACAGACGGGTGAGCCTGTCCACATAAGAATATGGATTCTCATAACCTATCTTGTAATCATCGGTAATGCCGGGAAGAGTGATGACTGACTGAAGCTTGTGATTGTATCGCGGAGACAGGGAACCCCGGCGGAAATCCATGACATCTGTCTGGAATCTCCACTCTCCGCTCAAATCCATCACTTTCTGCGCAGATATGTCATTGGCACACAATGACATAATCCCGGCGACAATCGCGAGGACAGAGTATTTTATGTTCATTCGTTATTTTGCCGACGGCGCCGTCTGAAAATCTTTCATTATAGTGACCTTGTACGGATGGCGCACTGCCTCATGAGCAGCATTCTGCGCTACGGCTTTCTTGCCGTCATCCACAGTCGCAGGAGCATAGGAATTACCGACGACCTTCTTTCCGGAAATCGCTTCGAACCAGGTGCAGGCAGCGGTGTAACGTCCATAATTGAGTTCCAGATGGTATCCGTCGCGGTTCATTTTGTCTCCGATATAGGAAGTGCGGGCATTCTGTATGGCGGTTCCTGATGGCACCAGGACATCGAACTTATTGTCTTTCAATGCATTCTTGGTCGCCGCCACGATAGCCTCATACATCTGCATCTGGTCGCTTCCGTATTTCGGGAATTCGCCATGGCCGGAATCCGAGGAATAAGCCCAGGTCTGGTGCCACACCAGCTTGAAGTCCTTCTTCGGTGCATACCTCCGGAGATATGATATCAATGACTTGAGATATGGATTATATGTATCGTATTCACCGGCTTTTCCGCTCGCCTGCTGAAGGCTGATATAATCCCACGGCTCATCCAGAAGCGCGTCGATGAGTTTTGTTTTCGGGGTATTCGTCTTCTTTCCGTCGACGATTTTCCTGTAGGCATATTCTGCCTTGTCCGACACGGAATTGTTGTAATGCCTTTCCAGCGGACAGCCGGGGATATACATATTGCCGATCACGACCTTTATCCCTGCAGCATCGAAGAGTTCGTAAAGATATTGCTCCACAGCATCTTGCGAGAAACTGTTGCCGATTGCGAGTATCCTGATGACCCCGTCATCCTTCTTTTCGGCAGTTCCCTGAGTCTCTGAGGGAGTCTGCGCCGGAGAACATCCGGCAGCGGGATATGATGTAACTGCAAAGAATCCTGCAAAGAGGAGTCCGCATATTTTTCCGTACAATGATTTCATAAACGATTATTGTTTGAGTGTCACTTTTGACAGTTTGAGCCAGCCGTCGGATGTATAATTTCCTTTTGCCGATGTAAAGATACCAATTTTTTTGGTCTCTGACGCATAATCCACGATTCCGACAGCCCAAGTATACTCACCGGGGGCAATGCCGTCGGCTTTCACAGTGAAAGAATATTGCTTCGGAGAGCCCTTTATCCACTCATGAGGCTGGGCCTCCTCATCGTAGAACAGCTTGACCGGCTTGCCGGAAGCGTCAAGGAGGGCGAAAGCTACCTTGTATTTACCCACGAAAGGCTTGAAATTGGTAGAGCAATATGCGTATCCGACATTGGCCCACTTATGGACGATTTCCTCTGATTTTCCTGCAGTCAGTTCCTTCGGAAGAATCACCTTGGCCGGATAGAGCCTGTAGTTTCCGTCCTTTATGAACTGCTCGACCAGGTCATATGCTTCGTTGAACCATGACCATGTCTCACTGACGGTGACATCTTCATTGTACCGGAAATCCATCATGTTCGCACGAGCTTCGCGCGCCATGTCGAATTCACCTTTCCTCACGTCGCCCCAGTCTTTATATCCTTCTGATTCCCAGCGCATAGGAGCATCACCATGAGAGGCTTTCACCCAGCCGCCTTCGGCAATTATCGGGACAATGTTGCGGTACTTGGCCGCTATGTTCTTTTCCCATGACCCGTAGTAAGTCTTCATTCCGAAGGCGCCGCTGCCGATTCCGAAACCTTTGTTCACAGCTGACTGGACCATGTCCTCGGAATCAGGATTCACACCGTCTTTAGTAGAACCGAGAGAACGGTGATAGTTTATGAAAATCGGAATCTTGAACTCCTTGGCAAATAGCGACGTAACCCATTCAAACACAGGCTTCTTGGGAGTTTCATCACCTGTAGAGTAGATGCAGCTGTGATATTCGCCCCATTTTCCGATGCCCACGCCATGCACGAATTCATAATGGTCAGGGTCATTGATTTCCTGCGCAAAGTCATGAACGAACTTTTCATAGCATCGCTGGAAAACCGGATCATCCGGATATGGAGACCACACTTCCATCGAGCCTGTCTTGGTGGCATATCCTTTCGCACCCTTGTCCCGCACATAGAGAGGCGTGCAGAACTCATGCTTGTCACGGCTGTCGATGCCATAGCCGAAGCCTACGCGCATGTGACGTTTGCGAGCTTCCGCAATGAGGCTCTTATATCGCTGCGCATAGATGGTATTGCATCCTTCCTGCCACACGTAGACGCCCTCTTCCGGGTTCAGCTGTCCCCACGAAGTCCTTATCAGCAAGGTAGTTGCATATTCCGTGACATTGACCGGACCGACGGATGACTCCATGGAGTCATATCTCTTCCAGAAATCGGAGAGGTCATTCCCCAGTCCCGCATAAAGGACCCAGCCGCAAAGCGGATTCCTCAGTACGGTAGTCTTGTCCGGCGTGATGTTGATCGTCTCATAACTGTCCGGATCGTATGACGGGCCATCCTCTCCTTTTTCTCCGGAGCAGGACGAAAGAATCCATGCCGAAGCAGCGGCACATATCATCAAGTTCTTGATATCCAATTTCATAATAACATTATTTAACATTGACCTTGGCAATTTTCAGCCAGCCTTCCGCAGTAATTTCGCCTCTGGTCGCGAGCTGGATTGCCGGCTTGTCGCCGTTATCGGTATTGACTATGGCCACGGCCCATGTATATTCCCCCGCAGGGACATTGACAGTGACATCTGTCTTGTAATCAAACACTTTGGCATTGACCCAAACTGAAGGCTCGCATTGTCCGTCGACTTGGACCTGGGCGACTTTGCCGGTCTTGTCGAGGAGTGCGAAGGCGACCTTGTAGCGATAGTTCCACTGCGGAAGGTTGTTCGGGAAATAGCCCCATCCCATGTTCTTCCATCTGTGGGTGAGCGTCACTTTGGTGCCTTTGGACACCTGTTTCGGAACGCCGGCCTGCTCAGGATAAAGACGGTAGCCGCCTTCGGAGGTAAACTGCTGGACCAATGTGAATGCATCCTGGAACCAAGACTCGGTTTCTGCACCGACGCGGAAGTCCATCATGTTCACCTTGGCCACTTTACAGTCATCGTATTCACCCTGGCGCACATCTTCAGGATGACCCTTGCGGTATCCCCTGGAGTCATTCCAGTAACTGTGCTGGCTGACAATCCAGCCGCCTTCCATTATTATCGGACGTTTGTACATCCATGAAGCGGCATAAGCACGCTCCCAATCCCGGTAGTAATCGCTCATGCCGAATGCGTCCTGACGCAGACAATAGCCCTTGCTCACGGCAAGATTAAGAAGTTTCTCGCTGTTCGGATTGGCAGCTCCGTCGCTTGCGGGATGACCGATTACCCTGTGATAGTTGATTGCAAGCGGAACGGCAGTGAAGTATTTGGTATATACATCTGTAATCCAATCCATTACTTCATATTTGAGACGCTCCGTATTCTCGGTGACCGCATTGCCGTTCTCATAAACGACATTGTGTCCTTCGCCCCATTTGCCGAGGCCGTAGCCGTCGATGAACGCAGTCTTCTCAGGGTCATTGAAATCCTTGGCAAGTTCCGCAATGAACATCTCGTAGTATTTCTGGAAGACAGGATCCTGCGGATATGGAGTCTTGCGCTGAGGATACTTGGCGTTTTCCAGCCAATAGGTGGCACCATGGTCGAATACGAACTGCGGAGTATTTGCTCCCTGGTCGCGTCCGTCCACGACTACGCGGAACGATATGGGAAGTCCCCTGTCAAGCGCGCCGTGAATCATCTTGTAGAGTTTCGTGGAAGGGTCTCGCCAGGCATAGACGCCTTCCTGCGGGTTGAATGTGCGCCAGTTCGTCCTTATGTAACAAGCTGAGGCATAATCACGTACCATGACATTCTTTCCCAGCTCCGAGACATAGATTTCCTTGTCCCAGTCAGACGGATCTCCTGATCCGCTGCCGTACATGACCCATCCGTTGAGAGGGTTGTGGAGCACGGTCTTCTTGTCGGGGTTGAATTTTATCACCGTCAGGTCTCCCGTGCTGTCAGAACCGCCGCCTGCCCCGGAAGTCTCCTTGGAGCAACAGCACAAAGAGCACAGTGCCAGAAGCACCGTGCCCATTTTCTTTAACGCTTTTCCATCCATATTCTCATGTTTCGCAAATCGAAGATGATGAAATTCGTGCCGCTAGGAATCTTGAAGTAATTGCCTCGCAGATATGATCCGCCTTCCATATCCATCCATTTGCCCATTGTCACGCTCTGGTCGTAGTTGCTTCCGGTCCATACAGGAGCGAATACGTATGAGTTGTTGGTATCGTATGCGTTTCCGCCATTGTACCCGTCCACTTTAAGGCTGGAGATGATGGCAAAATCCGTTCGTCCTGAACCGAGGACGCCGCCGGTATAGACAAGTATCTGAGGGTCTGCAAGGGAAACTTTACATTTCAGGTCCTTGCCTGTTGCTGACCAGCCGACAGCTTCGCCGCGTCCGTAGATCTTTTCTACCGTGGTGGTGATGTACGCGTGCCCGTTGTCGCCTCCGTCAGGGGTCTTGAGGTTAGGATACCATGATACGGTGAACGGCTTGAGGTCGGTAGCCGGCGAATAGATGGTCGCCTTGGCGGTCTTCATATCCACGACCACGCGGTATTTTCCGGCAGATGTGATGTCCCATGCGAAAGGCTCTTCCTGCATGGTGATGTCGACGGTCTTGCCGTCCTGGAGTGCAGTCTTGCCGTCCTTAGGTGCGATGTAATATCTTACGCCCTCATACTCCGCAGGAATCTGGAGGTCACCGATGGTAAGGTCGCCCAGCCATGCGAACTGGAACTCGTTTTCAAGCGTTCTGGAGATTTCCTCCTCTTCTACGGCCGTGCCGCCTACGAACATCTTGTCCGCATCGAACACCGTCACCTTGATAGGGGTGACGACCACCTGCATGGTACGTACCTCAGGCATTTCGAAAGTAGAACCGCCTTCCCACTGTGCAACTACGCGATATTCGAGTGTAAACTGCTTGTTTACAGGCAGTCCCCATCTTTCCGTAGCCCATGTGTTGAGCTGTTCCACGGTAAAGCTCTGGCTGAACTCGCCCGGGTCCATATCTGTCCTGATTACTGTCTTGGAGCCGAAGTTGTTTCCGAGGACATCAAGCTTGGTCTCGTATGAAATCATATAGTCTTCGCCCATATCCCTGGCTTCAGTCCAGCTGAATGTAACCGCATCTTTCTTCAGGTTTTCCTCCAAGAGCACGACATTCTCAGACGATGCCGAAAGTGTCAGTTTTTCCTCTACGGGTGCGACATCATGGTCAGCCGGATCCCACTGGCAGGACATGACTGCTGCCGCAGCGGCAAGCATTGACAATGCCTTATTCATATATTTCATAAAGTTATCAATTTTAAATGTTCAATTATTCACCATATCCCGGGTTCTGCGGGAACTCGCTGCCTCTGTTGGCATCACGGATTTCCTGTGGAACCGGCCAAAGAGCGAAGTGCTCGTCGATCTGGTCCGCAATGGAAGGATTGTACTTCTTCACACGGTTCACATATACGTCCGCACCCATCCTCACGAGAGTAAACTTACGGCTTTCCTCGCCTACCATCTCGCGGATACGCTCGTCAAGAAGCTCATCCACAGTAACTTCAGAAGCCTCCAGGTTTCTGACCTTGGCTCTCTTCCTGATTACGTTCAATGCTTCCGCCGCTTTCTCCGTGTCGCCCATTCCGAGATAAGCCTCTGCAAGATGGAGATAGGTTTCACCCAGACGACACTTCATACGGTCCTTGTAGGAACCTGTAAGCTGGAGGTTGTCAGACTTTCCGAAGAAGAATTTGGTAAGGGCAGGGAAAAGCTGACCGGTAGACCATGTCTTGTCGGTAATTTCACTCTTCTTGCCGAGAGAAGCAGGAACCAGAGGATTGTTGTAATACCAGTCTCTCTTGATATTGTATTTAGAGTTGCGCATGTCGCCATCCTCGAAGATACCTCCTTCCTTGGCGCCGGCAACCTGCGTAGCACTGGTGTTTTTCGTACCGATCCACCATTTCATAGGAGAAATCTGTGCAAGTCCGCGTCCGCCGAGAGAATCGGCAAGGGCGAAACCGTTGATTGCGAAATACTGAGGATTCCATGCACGGCGTGTCCAGTCATCGGAATTGGTACCGCCGCCGACGGTCTGATATTCGAACTGCATTACCCAGATGCTCTCGGTATTGCCGCTCGTGCGGTTCTGGTTGTTCTCCTGGAACATGTCGCTGAACGCGTCACCCTTCTCGTTCTTGCTTGCGCCGAAACGGGCGGTATTCAATGCAAAGTATTTGCTGTCAATGACTTTGAGAGCACATTTGGCTGCTTCTTCGAAATTCGCATTGTCCTTGGTAAGATGTCCGCGGAAGTTGTACATCTCGCTGAGGAGATGGTAGGCAGCCCAGCATGTAAGTTTGCCGGTCTTCACCTTGTCAGGATTGGTCGGAAGATTTTCCGCTGCAAATGTGAAGTCGTCTATGACATGGCCCAGGACTTCCACCTTCGGTGTTCTGGTAAATGAGAGCTTGAACGGATTTTCGATGGTCTCCACCCATGGAACGTCTCCGTAAAGATATACGAGAGTCCTGTAGGCGTATGCCCTGAAGAATCTGGCCGTAGCGATTGCTATCTGCTTGTCCTCAGGATAATCCCAGTTGGTATTCTTGTCCGCATAGATCATGATTTCATTGGCAGAGGCAATGAGGTTGTATGCCCAGTTCCAATAAGAGCCCACGAACTTGGTGGCCGCCGTCAATGTAAGGTCTGCGAAAGGAGTAAGCGAACCGTCCTTGGCACCGTTCTGGTCCACGATATCGGTAGCGATCTGGAGCGCCTCGTATGCGCAGGCCGCGCCATGCATGTAGGCACCGTTCTCTCCCCAGGTATTGTATTCTGAACGGGCGATGGAGTACAGTCCGTTGCAGCCGGTCTCGAAGCCCATCGAGCTGGTGTATGTATTGTCAGGTGCGAGCGAGCTCTTGAGATCCTCGTCAAGGTATCCGCTGCATGATGCTGCGGCTGCCATCGCAATGACCATGAGACCTGTCTTGAATATATTCTTTTTCATGTTTCTTCTGATAATTAGAATGTAATTGTAAGTCCAAGCATATAAGAGCGCGCTGTAGGGAATGATGCGAACCATGTATTGTCATAGTTGAGCATCTGACGCATGTTGGAGATTGCACCTACATTGTTCACGCTGACATTGACATCAACTGCGCTCAAGTGTGCCTTCTGTACGGCCTTCTTAGGGATTCTGTAGCCGAGGGTCACGTTCTTGAGTGTGACGTAGCTCATCTTCTTGTAGAAACCGTGGCTGAACCTGTTCACATAACCGGGAGACGTATATTCCGCATCCGGAGTCTCAGGTGTCCAATATTTGGCGCCATGGATATAGTTTCCGGAACCGAATGCCCAGGAGCCGATGTTGGCGACATTGTCGCTCATCCATGTGCCGAACTTGCCGTTCAGCAGGAATGAGAAATAGAAATCCTTGTACTGGAACCTGTTGCCCATTGACATTGTGAAACTTGGCCTTGTGCTGCCGATGATCACGCGGTCGTCGGTAGAGATGACACCGTCGCCGTCAGCGTCGTAAAGTTTGGCGTCACCCGGCTGGGCACCTGTCTGGTGCACCTTGGTGTTGCCCTCAGCATCGGTGAACGTGAACTCGTCACCATCCTGCCAGAGGCCTACTATCTTGTAGTCATAGTACACGGAGAGAGGCTTGCCGATGAACCATTTGTTGTTCACGTCATCCTTGCCGTCTCCACGGAGTTCCACGATCTTGTCCCTGTTCAGGAAGTATAATCCGCAAAACGAAGCGTTTCGCCTTTTCAGAACGAACTGCATAATTTCTTAAAACGAAACGTACCGCTGGGGCACTCCCCCACCCTCAAATATTTTCGACCGGCTTACGCCGGTATTCGTATATCGCAAGAACGGAGTCCGGACACTATCCGAACCCCGTTCTTTTCGTTTTGTCGCTTCGCTCCCGCTTTTTCGCGCTTCGCTTTACGCAATCTCGGTCAGCGCCTTGTACGCTGCCACGCTTTGCGCCTTCACGATTTTGCCGCGGAAGGCGAGACGCGAGCCGATGCTCGCATTCGCAAACGAGGCATCGCAACTCGCATTCGCGTACGACACACCGCCATACGCGATGGCGCTATAGTAACCGCGATAGACCACACGGACTGTACCAGAACTGAAATAGTATATGTCAGAGTAGTAGGTGGTGGACGAGCCGTTCATGGCTCCGATAGGCACTATGGCCATGAGTTTGCCGTGTGCCACTGAGGTTATCCAGTAGCCACTGTTGGTCATGCCCTTTATCATCATGGTCGTGCCATCGGGTAGCCAGATACGCCACTTGCCGACGTTACCGCTCGTGTTCGGTATATCAACCCCGTCCATCATGTCATACTTATGCCCGTAGATGTCCTCATAGCCTATACAGCAGATATTGTTCACCTGTGTCACCTTCGTGGCTCCGTACTCGTCTTTCTCCAGATACCACGCATACAGGTGTACTCCGGCATCGGAGGTGGTGTTTGTCACATTCGGATTGATTCCGCTTGCCTCCTCAAATCCGATGGTGTCCTGCATACCTCTTGACGCTGTGCCACCAGTAGTTCTCATATAGGTGTGCTGGCCGGCACCGCATTGCTCCTGCATATTTCTACGCCCATACTTGGCATAGCTCAGGTTGGCTATGCGGAAGTGCATCAGCGCGTCTATCTGCTGCATACCACGCTGCACGCTGTAGTAGTGGAAGTCTGTCCACGACATACTGCCGGTGGTGCTGTTGCCTGTTATGGCAGAGCGCAGTTTACTGCCTACAACACTGCTGCCCACAACAGCGCAGAGGTGCTCATCGTTGGCGAACCACTCAGGCTCCATGTCCTCTATCTTCTCGCTGTTGCTCAACACCACCTTGTCAAACTCCGCAGTATTCAAGATGGAGAAATACAACTCCGTCGCACCTTCAGGCACATCGCATATCAGGTACATGCCAGCCTCGAAACGGTTGCCCAGCGTCGGCACCACAATACTCTTCAGTACGTTCCCCTGCTCGTCCGTGAAAGCCGAACCGACGAGATTTGTTCCCGGCACACTCGGCCAGCGCACTTTTTTGTAACCGCTGACATCTACCACACATACGGAATAAGCACTGTCCGTGCTGTAGGAGTTCTTGATGGTGTCCTTGCCGCTCATTATCTTCTTGCCGTTTGTATAGCCACTCTGCAATGCCTTGATGTCCGCAAGTGTAAGCACGTCCACATTCGGCACCGCCGGCATGTGGTCCTTGTCCCTCGAACTGTAGCAGCTGTAGTTCTTGCTGTTCAAGAAGTCATTGATGCCCTTGCTCCAGAAGAACGGCTCATACATCATCCAGTCGCCCTCCGTACCGTCCAGCTTGGCGGTCGAGCCGTCATAATACTTGTTGCTGTCCGTGTCTGCAAGTGGGCAGTACGTCATCTCTCCGTCCAAATTGTTCACCACTGTATCCACGTTGGCGATGTTCACGTTCCGTGTCGTGGCTTTCTTTGTCACCTTGGCAAGCACGCGGTGGCGGTTCTTGAAGATTGCCTCTATGTGGCCGCTCGGCTTGTAGTCGTTGCCATACTTGTAGCCGGTACCGTTGTCAAGGTTCGAGATGTTCGCATCATCGGCCACACTCTCGTCGCTCTCCAGCATGGTATATTCGGGCTGTACGATGTTCAGTTCCGGGAAGTGTTCCTGCAGTGCCCCATACTCCTCGTCTGCTTTATAAGAGGTCAAGCGATATGTGCCCACCAGTCGGCAGGTGTCCACATTGCCGCCGTTCTCGTCCACACCGCCCGTCGCCATCAGCGAGGTCAGCAGACTGCCGTCGCCCTCCATGTCGATGCCTGTCACGCGCAGATACTTTACATTGGTGCATCTTGCATACAATGTCTGCCAGTCTATGCCGGGACAATTATCCACCACAAAGCGTGTAATATTGCTTGTGCCCTCTAATGTCAAACCGCTTGTCATCAATTTGTTTAGGTAACGCAGTTCCAGTGTCTGCAGAGTAGATGGCAATGTGACGCTTGTCAATGGAGCACCCTGTGCGAAGTTCACGCCCGTCAGTGCTGTACGTCCTGCCTTCAACGTCTCCAGTTTCGTGTTGTTGCTCAGGTCTATGCCTGTAAAGGCTGTGGACTTCAGACCGGTCATATTCAATGTCCGCAAGTTTCGGCAGCCGTTCACCAACAGGGCGTTCAGCGTTGTCTGTGTCTGGGCACAGCTCACGTCCAACGTCCTCAGTGCCGTGCAGTTGTTCAGGTTCAGCGTCTGCAGTATCGCATGGCTCACGTCCGTAAGGTCAAGCCCCATGATACGGCTCGCGCCGTAGATATACTGGGGGTCATTCACGATGAGGTCCGTGTCCAAAGTCAGATTCACCGTGCTTCCAGTGTCCTCCGCCAGCACCGCGCTCTCGTGTGGCGTGCCGCTCGTGTAGCCGTAGCCGAAGTAGTAACGCTCGCTTGCCGTGATTCTTATTTTGCGGTTATCTGAGCCAAATTTGTAGCCGAAGTAGGCCGCAAAGCTGTCCTTTCTGTATGTGCCGCACACATACTGGCTGTCAAGCAGGGCAAAGCGGTTCTGAATGGTGAATGTGCGGTGGGCGTACCGACTGCCCTGCAACGCGTACAGGTAGTCGTAGTAATTGGTCGTTCCGTCAGCACTCGTCACGCCATCCGTGAGCGGTTTGATATACTTATAGATACCGTCCTTGTTGTAGATGCGCTCGCACCAGTTGCCCATCTGCTCCTCGTTGAACACCTTCAGCACATATTCCAACGACATGGTAGAGCGCAGCTTGTCGGCCACCTCGCGCAACTTGTCAGGGCAGCCTCTCACCAGTTCCCACAGCACCGAGTCGTGCCCTGCAAAGGCATACGAGCCGATGCTCTCGTCCATCGTCTCCCACGTTATCGTGTAGTCGTACTTCAGCACCGAGTCATTCCGCTCGCCGAAGATGGTATCCATGTCGTAGGGCAGGAAGTACCATATCTTGCCGTCCCATGTCACGAGCATCATGTTCTTGGCACGGTTATCGACAGCCATCAGGTAGTCGGTTATCAGATACCACGCAAAGGGCGAGTCGTTGCCGAAATAGTCCTCATATTCGTTCAGGAACTTTGTCGGGTTGCCCTTGCATGAATATATCCATTCCCAAAGGCGTTTCACAGCTGCCTTGTCGTCCTCGTGCGCCGTTGCCCATGTGTCATCTGCCTTGAAACGGAACTCCAATGCATCGTCAAACGAGTCCATGTTGCTTGTACCGAACAGGCACAGTGCCTCCGAGTTGTTCAGGAACTCCAGACAGATGCACTTGTTTCTCTCGCCGTTCAAAGCCACCTCGTCATTGAATCCCTCAATGCCCTCAAAGCCGTAGATGATGCCGCTCCCGCTCTTCTCGTTCAGGAAGTTGTACTTGCCTAAGTACACGTTCTCGCCTGTCCCGTCGTTGTCATAGAACAGGTCCATAGGGAAACCGTCCACGCCGATTCTCACGTCGTAGTTGCCCTTGTATGCCGCCTGTGGCGGAGTCAGCCAGCCGCACTTCTTCCAGATGTCGTTCACGATGCGCACACCGCCGGGGTTGTGCGTGGAGGACGAGTCCGAGAAATCGGCTTTCAGACAGAAAATGTCAATGGGACGTGCCCCCGGCTTGAACGAATACTTGAAGTCGGGAACCTCCAGCCCATTTACATACAGTTTCGTGCCGTACTTGCTCTCCCTCGAGAAGTAGATGCGGTAGTTCTTTCTCGGGTAGGTCGTTGATGACGTTCCCTGTATCCTCAGTCCGCACTGGTAGATGATGAAGTCATACTCCTTGCCGTAGGCCGAGTAGAAGTATATATCGACAGGGACCTCGAACTTCTTGTTGTTCGTCTGGTTCACCAGGTTCACGTCGCCCACGATGCGCATCACGCTCTTGCCCATCGCCCTCAGCTTGTCTATATCGACATCAGTGCCCTCGTCGTCCATCACCTGGTTCTTCTCGAACAGAACCACCATCTCATCACTCGTCGGCCGGTCCACCATGTAGTTGGCCAGTTCCTCGTCATCACCCAATGCACGGTTGTATATGCGCAGATTCCTTACCTCCACGTCCGCGCTCTCGCTCGTTATCCTGATGTTGGCCGGCTCGTCCTGCAGAAGGCTGTCTGTCGGGGCGTACTGCTTTGCACCGCTCAATATGCCGTTCACATACAGTTCCATCAGCCGGTTGCCCTTCTTCTCCTGTACCACGAAGGCTATCTTCAGTGTCATGCCGCTCGCGAACTTCGTGCCCACTTCCGAGCCTGCGCCCGTGCGCATCAGCGCCTCCTGCGTGGTCAGTCTGAAACCGACATTGCCGGCCATGCAGTCCACCACCGTGCCCTTGCGGTCCGTCACGTTACTGCAGGTCAGTTCCAACTCATAGGTCGCACCAGTCGTGGTGGCATCACTGGCAAATGGTCTGTACCCGATTTCTATGTTCGCCCCGTTTGTCAGTTTCAGCGCGTCACCCGTCCAGCCGTTGCTCTGCCAGTCGAAGCCTTCAAACGCCGTTTGAACGTCGTTATAACGCCATTCCGCAGGACTGCTCTCCGCATTACTCCTGCCCGCTGCCGTCAGCTTCAGCACCAGCCCCGAAGTCGCCTCACCCAGGTCGATGCCGCTCTCCGTCACGTTCACGTTGAACTTGTATTCGGTCGTGCCGCACTTGAACACCATCGCAACCGCGCCTTTCTCCAAGAAACGGTTCGTGTAGGTCTGCACCGTTCTCGGCACACTCACCGTCTGCGTCCTTATGCCGTCTCTCCACACGCTCATGCCCGCAGGGGTTGCCGTGGGGTCGTAGGCCACGAAATCGAACATCATCTGCTCATACTGCCCCGTATCGATGGTCGGGGTGAGATGGTCTGCCGTAAAGACGCGCCCGTCCTTGAAAATTATCTTGGTTCCGATATATGGGGCACTGCTGCCGGTCTTCAATATGTCGAAATAGATGCTCTCGCTCTTCAGTGTCAGTTCCTCGCTTGCCTTCATCTCGGCCACCATCTGCACAGTATGCCTGCCGACTGCAAGCCCGGACATGGAGAGCGTGAAACTGCCGTTGGTGGTACCGCTCCTTGTGACGGAAACGGAGTCTTTCTGTATGCCGTCCACATAAAGGGTGACGGTCTTTGTGCCGCTTCCGCTTACGGCATAGGGTATGCCCACGTTCTCGCTCACGCCATAGCCGCCTTTTGCGATACACTCGGCAATATTGAAACCACTGCTCAAGGCAAGGGTCACCGCCTTCACGCTCACATAACTCTGCTTGGTCTGCGTCTTGCCTGTTGTCGGGTCTGTGGTGGTCGCCTTCACATAGATGTCCGTCGTGCCCAAAAGAAGGTATTTAGTCAGGTCCAGCGTATAGGTGCCCTTGCTCACGTCCTGCTGTGTATCGGAATACATCAGCGTAGTGCCACGCTTCATCTGTATCTCCACGACGGCTTTCTGCCCCGTCGATGTGCCCTTCTCGTCACCGCTGCTGTACTGGTGGTCGTAGAACCATGTGAGTGTGGCCTTGTCGCCTTCCTTGATGACGGACTTGTCAGTCTCTGCCGTCAACACGATTTTGGTGGTGGAGGCATCTCCGCCGCTACCGCCTTTGCCTGCCGGTATATCCAAGCCTACAACCTCCGCACCGCTCTTGTTGGTCAGCGTCACACGCACGGTGCTCTCGTCTTCGCTCAGCTCGGCACTGCCGCCGAATATGGTGTTGGCTTCGACTTCTGCGAGTTTGATAGCCACGGCTGCGTTCTGCACCGGGTTGGTGGAGTTCGTGTTCAGGCTCTCGTCCACCTCCATTTCGTTGATGGTGATGTTCACGTTGCCCGTGCTGTCAAGAGTCTGTTTCTTTCCGTTTACCGATATGCTCTTCACGTTTCCTGCACCGCCGAACTCCTCCCAGCTCGCAGCCTGTTCCCAACTGTCAAGGCTCGTGCCGGTGAATTGCTTGGTCTCCCACTTGCCCTGCGCCGTCTCGTAGGTGATACAGCGTCCCTTGGCGCGTTTCTTCTCCTCCACGGCAACGATGGCGGTCGCCAATGTGTAGAAACCGCTCTCAAGCGGGATTTCCTCTGTCACGTTGTAGGTGTTTCCGCCACTGCCGCCTGTGGCGTATTCCTGCCATTTCTCCGCGTCATGGAGGTCATCGAGGGGGTCACCGGTGAACTGCCAGGACTCCCAGCCGTCCATACCCCTGAATATCATCACACAGCCGGTGGTGAAAACTTTCTCACCACCGGTGCTCTCGTTACCGGCAATGGTCTCCATCGCCTCTGACCAGTCACTGAATATGCGGTCGGAATCACCGACAAGGCTGTTCGCCAGCACCACCGGGTGGGTGTTGGCTGCCGCGATGGCATCATTCAGCTTTGCCGTGGCGGCATCGGCAAGCATAGCCGAATTGTTGGCCGTGAGTGCAGCGCCCGAGGCCACGTCTGCCGCGTCTTTTGCCTGCTGTGCCGCTGTCCCGGCCGCTTTCGATGATGCGTCCGCCGTGGCAGCGGCTGCATTTGCAGTCTTAGCTGCTTCTTCAGCCGGTTTCGCAAGCAGGGACACAGGCACACGGACCACTTTCTCACCCTGCATGGCCGGGAGTGAGTTCACGCTGTCAAGTGAGGTGGCGGTTTCCAGTTCGTCCACGCTCTGACTGTCTGTCTTTATCTGGTTCAGGACTTCCTGAACGACTGTTTTCTTCTCCTCGTCTGTCATATCATTCGTTGTTAGGGTTATTATCCAACTGCTCGTTCAGCCCGTCTATGAAGCCGGGAACGCAAAGACGCTCGGCGACGACGCGCACAAGTTTCACCTCGTCATCGGTGTAGTCCGCCTCGCCCTCACTCCCGTATATCTTCAAGGCAAGGGCGTGCGCCTTGATGCCGTTCACGTTGTTGTATATCATGTCCGCGAATGTCTCGCGCACGTCCATCGGCCGCGCCTCCTTGCGAGTGACCGACAGGTAAACATTGAAATGCTGAAAGTCTATCTTCATATTATGACACGTTTATGATTATTCCGTTTTGAACCGTTACCGTCTTTCCCTTGAACTGCCCCGACCAGCCGTTCTGTGGCAGCATCTTGTCCGCTTGGATAGCACCGCCAGTCACGAGTATGTTACCGGCATTCACGAGTATGTCCCCGTCAAAATACCCCGCACACATGGTACTGCTGCTCGGGAATGTAGGGGTGCTCCTGCAACTCCCGTAAATCCCGCTGCCTCCCATCGGGGCAAGCCCGGCGATGGCGTTGCTGAACATGTCCGCCTTGATATACACGCAGGTTTTCCTTACCCATGAGTTATCATATCCAAGCCTTATCTCCGCCATGCTGTCGCTCCATCTCATACAGGCGTTCTGAATATCAAAGCCACCGACTTTTCCACCGTCCTCGACGAACACCTTGCCGTATATCGTCGCATTCTGCGTGACGATGCTGCCGTCCTCCAATATCTTGAAATTCTCGTTGGCGGTCACAAGTCCCTCCAACTGTATATTTGATGCCTTTATCTTCACGCCGTCCTGTCCTGCTCCGACAAAGGACTTCAGATTGCCGTCCCCATCGATGGCGTACAGGCCCGACACCTTGGAGGTGGTTATAAGCCCTGTCTCCTCCAGCATATTCTCGTCCTTGTCGAACACGGCAGCGGAGATTTTTACAAGCCGCTCGCTCTGCTCGAACAGCGTGCGGTAACGGTGTGTCAGCGCCTCGTACTTGTCGGTGCTGAGCACCAGCATATACATATAGATGTCTCCGTCAAACTCCAGACGAAAGTCGCCCGTTCCGTTCCACAGGCCGTTGCCGGTATATTGCACATAGCCGTCGGTCTCCGCGATTTCCTCGCTTATCTCCATGCTGTTGAAGTTGGCAAAGCCTGTCTTGTCCACATTCTCGAAGCGAACCTTCAGCGTGCCGGCCTTGGCACAGCGGTAGAAGAATGTCAGATATACCGGCAGGGCTTCTTTCTGCCCCTCGTCATTGGTCGGGAACGTGGGCACATAGCGCAGGTTCCCGTGTTTCTGCAGTATGTACTTGTTGCGTATGCGTACCACCGTGCGCCCCATATCTGTGACCACGCTTGCGCCGTCGCCTTTCTTGGAGAGCACATTGCCGTTGGCCCATATCCACTTGTTGCCGACAAGGAAGAACACGGTCTCGTTCTCGGAGTTCCATTTCTCCAGCCCCGATGTGAACGTGGGGTTGTTCAGGTAGCCTTTCTCGCTCAAAAAGTCGTTGCGTACGCTGTCAATGGCACTCTGCACCTTGCCTTCCGTTATCTCCAGCTTGGTCTTGATGTCCTCGCCGGTGGAAAGCAGGAACGTGCCGCGCAGATACACGTTGTCGGCATACAGGCCGTTGCCCTTCGGCTGGTTATCCAACGGGAATCGGTCGTCCTTGATGTCGTCAAGGTTGCCGAGCCTTGCACGCAGGGCGTGGTCAAAGTTCTTGGCGTTTACTCCGTCCAGCACATCCGCTCTCGGGTGCCCGTCCTCCGAGGCGGATATGAGGACAAGGTTCTGGCGGTTCGCAGTCTCGGTGTTGCCCATCAGCACGCACTCGTCGCCCTCTTCGGGCTGTGAGGTCTCAAACTCGGATTTCTCCACAAGTATGCCACCATTCGCTGTGCCGGCCACTTCCACCCAGTAGGCTTTCTGTGACGTGCCAGTGAACACCTGGCAGCGCATCAGGTCGTGCGCCACGAAGGTGTTATCCTGCTCGAATGTGATGTGCCAGTAGTCTCCCTGCTCCTGCACCGTCTTTATCTTGCCGTTGGCCGCGCTCACGCAAATCTGTCCGCCCACGCTGCGCACCTTGTTTATCAGCAGTTCAAAGACATTCATCACGCGCCTCACGGTTATCTTGTCAATGGTCAGATGCGACAGCAAATCCTCGTCAAGTCCGAGTTGCCAGCCGTTGTCTGTCATGCCACCACCGTCAAAGTTTGCACTGCGCAACAGCTCGCGCACCACAAGGGTGAGCAATTCGGCATTGCCCTTGCCATCGATGCGCCCATTCTCTTCCAGTCCGATACCGATGCCTTCCTCGAAAGTGATTTTCTTCTTCGCACGGTCGTTGCGTTTCTTGCTGATGAACTCCTGCTGGCTCCGTCTTGCGGAGAACAGGTTGTTGTCGGTCGGCTGCGTGTCGTCCCATGAGCGTATGATGTCGGGCAAAGCTGCGCCCTCCGTCCTGGACTTGGTATAGTTCTTCAGCTCTCCGATGCTGTCGTTCACCTTGTCAAGTGCGCCGGTCTGCAGGGCATCGCTGATTTCCAAGTCCATCTGGCTTGGCAGGTTCACCTTGCGCGTTATCTTGGTGATACGGCTTTGCCTGTAGCCGTTTTCAGGGAAATACTTGTCGCTTACAAGCCGGACACGCCTGCCGACATAGAACACGACATTATTCTCCTCCACCCACACATGGTCGGTCGGGGCTTTATAGACGCTGATGTCCTTCCAGTGCTCGGCGTTGTACTTCTCCACTGCGTTTAGGAACTCCTCCTCCGCTATCGGGTAGTACTCGTCGGGCATACGCACGTTCCAAAGGATATAGTGGTCACCAACTTTTGGCACGAGCTTTCCACCGGGCAGTTGGGTATCATCGTCATACGGCCAGATGGTGATTATCTCGAACTCGCGTGTCTTGCTGTCGAAGTTCACCTCGAAATAGTGGTCATCATCGGTACCGAGTCCGGCAAGCTCGCCGTCCTGGAACGATACGCGCTTGGTCTCACCGGCCAATTCGTAGTCGTTGGGATCGAAGTTCAGCGTATCGTCCCTGAAGTAGTAGATGGTGAATGCGTTGCCGTCATCGTCCTTGACATTCTCACTGCGCACACCGCTCACCTCACCGGTGCGTCTTGGATAGATGCCGCTGAACGCGTCTTTCTCGTAGTGGTCATAGATGCCGTACTCATCACTGTGCAGTTCCACATACTGACGCCCGCCGGGCAGCATCAGACGGCTGTGACCGTATTTCTCCGCATCGATATTGCGGGTACTGCCTATCGGGAACAGGCGCGTGTAGAACTTGTTGGTGTTGCCGGTGTCACGCTCCAGGCTCGTCAGTCCCCTGCCGTACCCCAATGTTATTTCCTCGCCGTACTCGCATCTGCAGATGTTCACGGTCTGGCCTTCCACCCACCACTCGGCACTTCCACCCACTTTCTCGGCTATCTCCCTCAGTGCCTCGTCGCAGTACTTGCCCTCGTAATCGATGACAATGAGGTCGGTGCCGTCCACCTGTCCCACTTTCCAGTCGGTGGTGTGCCCCATGCCGTTGTTGATGCACTTCACGACCATCGCCACATGCTCTCTCGGAGTGGCGGTCAATGTGAACACTGGTTCGGCATTGTTGTCGGTGGTCTCCAGCACGAGGAAACGCTTTATCAGGCTCTCAATGCCGTAAAACTTCACGTCATACGACCACTCGCCATCACTCTTCTGGGCAGGAGCGTATTTTTCGGTGAGCCAGTAGCGCTCGCCCTCAAAATCCACATAGTCGTTCACATCAAGGGGTATATGCTCGTAATGGGTGAAGGAGAGCGTCAGCACGTTGTCTCCCTGCACCTCTTTCTGCTGGGTGCTGCCGTCACCGGGCGAGATGTCCGTCCGGGCGATGCCGTATTTGTCGTATATTGTCAGAACCATATCGGAATGCTGTTTGAATGTCATTAGATGATGGGGACAGGCTCACGGAACTTCACCTTGAACTTGCCGGCGTTCACGCCTTCCTTCCACAGGTAGGTGAGCGGTGTGAACTTGGGGCTCTCGCTGTATTTCACATGCAGGGTAAGGTCAAGCTGCGTGAATACGATGTCCAGCCAGCCACCCTTTCCCTGTTTCAGAAAATTGATGAACGAGAAGTATTTCCGCAGCCAACCCGCCTGTGTCTTGTCGTACAAGGCGAAGTTAAGCGTGATGTCCCTCGGCTCGTTTCTCGGTGTCAGTGTGGCGGAGTATTTCTCGCCCTGCTCCTCGCGTATGCTCACGGCGGTGTCCTTCTTCGTCTTGCTCGGGGTGAGTATGGCGGTAAGGTTATCCATTCCGCCTCGTTTGTCCTCTACGAGGAACACGCCGTATTCTTTCCAGATGTCGGTGCCGTTCACCAGCACCAGTCCTCCAAGTATCTTGTCCATGTCATTTTACTTTTAGTCCGTCCCTTACTATTTTCCTGATGTCTTCCTTTATCTCGCCAAGATGTCCCGCACTCGTGCCGGTATTCTCGGCTATCCGTGCCAGATGGCTCTCGGCAAGGTTCATGCGGTCGGCCACAGTCTCCAGACGCTCGTCCATGCTTGACCAGTGCTGCAGTCCGCTGGTGAACATACCCTCCAGTTTCGTGCCCTGGTCATGCGTCATGGCGGTAAAGCCTCCGGATTTCGCGCTCTGGCTTGTGCCGCCCGTGTCCTCGTAGCCGGTGACCTTCGCCCACTCGTCCCTGCGCTTCAGCCCTTCCGCCACAATCTCGTCATAACGGCGGTTGAAGTCCTCGATGTCCTTTTCCGTCAGTTCACCGTTCTTGTCGGATATGAGCTGCGCCCAATCATCGTACAGCTGTTTCAGCTTGCCGTTGATGAGGTCTTCCATGGAATAGCTCAGCAGGGCTTTCTGCATGTCCGTCGCGAAGTCCTCGGCAAAGTCCTTGGAGGTTTTCTTCATGTCCATCAGGTTGGAGATGAAACTGTCCTTCATGCTGTCGAAACTTATCTGGGTTATGGTCTCGCGCCAGCTGTCGGTCAGTTCCTCTATCTTTCCCGCCTGGTCGGCATAGTCCTGCAGTTTGTCCAGCACATCATTTCCATAACCGCCCTTGCCGGTGTTCTTGATGTACTCGGCTATATCCACATTGGAGAGGAGTTTCTTCATCTCCTCCGGTGTAAGACTCCAGATGCTGCCGTCGAAGTTCTCCTTCACGTTCTGCCTTATCCATGCCGTCTGGTCATCGGAAAAGCCGTTCCAGTAGTAGTTCCAGCTGTGGTGGTGCTTCCAGTAGCTTGCCTGCGCCTGCGCGATGCCCAGATAGTTGGCGTTGGTCTCCTCCTGGTTGCGCTTGGCCTGCTCGTAGGCATCGGTGGCTTTCTGACCATAGCTTTTCTCCATCACGTCGGTCAGGTCCTCGATGGCGTTCTGCAGGAGTTCGGTGCGCTCGGTCAGGTTCTCAATGGTCTTTTTCACCTCCGCCTCATTGCCGTTCAGTCCGAAAAGGTCGTCAATGCCAAACCACCCGGCAATGCCGCTGAGCAGTCCCTGCACGATGTTGCCCACGTCCTTGATGACATCGATGATGATTTCGGGCAGTTCCTCCACCACCTTGTTTATCGTGTCGGCAACCTTGTCGAGCAGGTCGTTGATGAAACCTTTCGGGTCATCGCCAAGCGCGTCGAGTATCTGGAGTATGGCACCGACGATGCCGCCAATCTTGCCGCCCAACTCGCCCAACGACTTGCCGATGCCGTCGGAGCCTTTGGAGAGCGAGGTGATGAGCTTGGTGATGCCGTTGGCAAAGCCGTACAGCGAACCGTCCGACATCTCGTTCAGGTAGCCGGTGAAGTTCTTGATGCCCTGTGCCGCCGCGTTGGTGTTGTCGGTGAGGGTTTTCCGTGCCTTGTCGCTGGCCTCCTGCGCCTCATTCTGAGACGCTGCCGTCGCATCGACCTTGCCCTGCGCTATATCCACCGCTTTCTGTGCGATTTCCTTTGAGGCATCGTCGGTGGCATCGGCAAGGTCTTGTTGCGCCTGTTCCAAATCGGCCACGGCCTGTGTATGGGCATCGGTTTTCTCACGGAGCGTGCGCACGCTGTCCTGATAGGTCTTCACGTTCTCGGCGATTGTGCCCCATATCTTGAAGTTGAAGGCACTGGTACTGTTGCCGCCGGTCTCGTCCTTCAGTTTCGCCTGCAGGTCGGTATATACCTTCTTGTTTTCCGCCGAGAGTTTCTTGAACTCGGAGGTCTGCATGTACTCCTCTATCTTGGCGAGTGTCTCTTTCGCAACGTCTTTGAGCACGTTGCCGACACCCTCGAAAGTGGTGCTCCAGTCTATGTTCAAGGCGAGGTTCTGGGCATTGGTCTGACTGACGGCAGCGTCACGCTCCTTTTCGAGCTTGCGGACTTGCCACCGCTTTTCCTCCGCCGTGCCGTCGCCCTCGTTCACCTCGCGTATCTTCTCGGCGTATTCCTTGGCGATGGCGTATTTCTGCTCCTGGAGCGTACCATACTCGCGCAGGTAGTCCACCATGGCCTGGAGCTCGTTCTTCAGGGATTCCTTGTCGATTTCCTCCAGACCCTTGCGCTGTTCCTCCTGTGCCAGACGAAGCCGTTCCGCAAGGGCATTGCCCTGCTCCTCCGTGAGATTCCCGCCCTGCGCATCGCGCCACTTGGCCTCCTGCGCCTTTATCTCGGCTTCCTCTTTCTGGTAGTTGAACTTTATCTCCCGGATTCGCTTGGCGCTGCCCTCCGCCATCTGGTCGATGCTTTTCTGCTCGTTCTCCTGACGGAGCCGCGCAAGTTCCTCGGCTCGTTTTTGCTCGGCTGCCTTCTCGCGCTCCAGTTCTTTCTGTCGGTCCTTGTCGCCGTTTCCACCGGTCGGCTTCGGCTTGTGTTCGGGCTTGGTATGGCCGCCGATATTGCTGTTCTTGCCTATCTCGCCCATTTCCTTGGTCAGGTCCTCCGCCTGTTTGAGCAGGTCGTCACGGAGTTTCTCGGCATCGGCGATGGCCTGCTCCTTGTTCTTCTCATTCTCTTCCTTGATGATGGCCGACGCGTCTATCTGGCCGTTGGACTCTCCTTGCGCAAAATAGAGGAGAGACTTCTTGAACCACCCCATGGAGCCATCGACATCATCTGCATCGGTCGCCTTCAGCTTGTTCACCTTGTCGTCGGCTTCCACGGCCTTGTTGACCAGTGCCTGTGCCTTGGCCTGCAGGAAGAGCATCTGGATATAGTCGGCCGCTTTCTGCGTGAGGACATCGTACCACTCGGCAACGGTGTCATAGTAGCCGAAAGCCTCGCCGTACTTGCGGTTCAGTTCCTCGGTCTTCTTCTTTTCCTCCTCCTTGCTGCCGGTGAACTCCTTCAGCTCGCGAATGGTGTTGTCTATCTCGAAACGGGTCTTTATCATCTGCGCCCTGCCCTCGCTCTCCACCTCGATGAGCTCCTGCGCCTTCTGCCGTGCCTCCTCCTGCGCATCGCTGTATTTGTTGAACAGGACTATCAGGCCGGTGATGACGGCGGACAGACCCAACGTGAGGGTCGCCATGAGCGCAGACGCCGCTGCGGTGGAGATGCCGAGGGCTGCCGCCAGCCTTGTGTTGGCCGCCGTCAGCAGGTTCTTCATCTTCACCACCGTCACCAGTCGGAATGCGGAGTCTTTGTTCAGGGTGTTGAACACCTGCTGCAGACCCATCGTGACGGCCATGACGGACTGCACCCTTGCCTGTATCTTGGCAAGGTTCTCGTTTTCGGAGGCGAACAGGGACACGGCACCGGTGGCGGCGGTGAACATGCCGGACAGACCGCTGATGCCGGACATGAAGCCCTGCAGGTTGGCATCATCGTTGGAGAGTATCTTGGTCTGGGTATGGAGGTCGGCGATGGTATCGGACAGCAGGGCTGCCTTCTCCGCCATCTCGCGGTACTCTTCCGTGTCCTGCTTCCCTTCCAGACGCATCTTGGCCATCGCGTTCTGCAACTCGCGCAACTGCATGGCCAGACGCTTGTTGCTCTCCCGGTTTTCCTCCTGCTCGCGTGTGAGGCTGGCGAGTATCAGCTTCTCTTCCTCCAACGCTTTCTTGGCGGCGTTGAGTTCGGCAAGAGCTGCGGACTGGGCGTTGCCGGGGGCTGCGTTCTTGTAGGCTTTCTCCAGTTCCTTGATACAGGACGTGGTGTACTTCACCAGGTCCTTGCTCTCGGCGATACGCTCGGCAAGGGTCTTCTGCGCCACAGCCGCCATGGTGCTGGACTCGGAGAGCTTGCCATGCTCCTTCTCCAAGTCGGACACGGCCTTTTCCGCCTGGCGGTGCTGTTTCTCCAGATAGACGAGTGTGTTCCGCTCCTCGTCCATCACCTTACGGCAAGCCATGACATCGGCGGCAAGTTCCTTCTGGGCGGTACCGGGTTTCATGCCCGCAAGCTGCCGCTCCATACGGCTGAGGTCCGCGGACACTCCGTCAATGACCTTGTGCTGCTCGGCTATCTTGGCGTTCACCAGCTCGGCCGCTTTCTTGGCATTGTCGATGAGGGTGTCGATATGCGCGTTGGCATTGTCGATACCGTCACTCAGTTTGTCCTTCATCAGGAACTCTATCTCTACTGGCTTGCTCATGCTTTCAATTCAGTTTACTTTGAAAAAATCCTGCGATGTCCTCGGCTTCCTCCTCGGCGGTCTTGCCGCTGTCGGGTCTGCCGGCTTTCTTCTTGATGTAACGTGGGGCGTCGCACAACATCATGATGAGGGTCTGGTAGTTCACTCCGTGGAGTATGTAGTCCACGCTCCAGCCTGTCGCGCTGGCTATCTGCCACACGAATCCGAAAGGGCTATGGGAACCTTCATACTCGGTTCTTAACTCCCCCTCTTTTCTTGGCTCAGTCTCAGCTTCATCGGATTCGTCCGTTCCGCGGATCTGATAATACTCATAAAAGGGTCTGTGCCCATCAGACGCTCGAACTGCTCGATGGCGGCTACCTGATACCGGTACGCCACGAAGTTGCGCACGAGCCATGCGGTCAGCCCCACAAACAGATGGCGGGATATATACCCCCTGCACACGGTGTAGGCGATGATGCGCGACAGGCGCTTGCCGTGTCTGGCCATGAAACGCATCTGCTCCAGCTTGGGCAGTGTCCGCACCTCCTCTGCCGTTGTGTCCATCTCCAGATACTGCCGCCCGATTTCTATCTGTCCTGCCAATGTGGGGCGCTTCATGGTGATGCGCACCTTCAGCGGTTTCTTGCGGAACGGCAGACGTATGTCCTTAAACGGCACGGAGACACCCCTGTCAAGGAGTGCCTCCGCCGCTTCTTTTTCGATTGCTCGGTTCATGCGCTACTCCCCTGGTTTGGTATCGGCCACATCATAGGGAGCACTGCCGTCATCAGGCGCGTTCACCGTCAACTGGCACTCTATCTTGGAGACCTCGGTCAGGGTGAGCTTGCCTCCGAGGTTGGCCATAAGGGTGGCACTCGGTATCGTCACTGTCTGCCCGCTCTTCAGCTGAATCTCACACTTGTCTCGGAGTTCCACAAGGTCGGTCGGGGCTTTCCAACCGGTATAGGCTCCTTGCGTGCCGACAAGCGTACCGCCAAGGGCGAGCTGGAGGTTCTCGTAGTCCAGCTGTATGAGGTTGAACGTGGGAGCTATCGTACCGTTCTTCGTGACGAGGGTCAGCACGGGGGCTCCGGGCACCTGCTCGGCTTCCACATCCACTTTCTCGGGCTTGGCTCCGCCCCAGTCCCAACTGCCTTTCTCTATATAGCCGACTGTCTTGTCTCCAAACTTTACGACACCTATGCCGTACATGAATTTCTTACTTTCTGCCATATTCTTTTTGTTGTGATGGTTAATACTATGCCGGTCGCCACTCCGACGATAAAGGCGATGAGAAGCGTCTTCCACGGATTGGAACTGTGTTCTTTCTCCGTTTTGGCTTCATTCTTCTGCTGTTCCAGTGCGTTCTTGTAGCTTGCCATCTGCCGCTCGTAGTATTCGCACTGGCGCTGCAGGCTGTCGCAGGTGGCATACACCACGATGGTGCCGCCTTTGTTCTGCACGGTCGCGTTGGCTCGTCCGTTCTTGGCGCGGTACTCTGCCTTTTCGGGCAGGTTAGTCAGTTCCGCCAGGGGTATCTCCAGTTTGGCTTCCTCCTGCGGTACTGTCTCCGTCCACGTCTGACGCACTTCGCTCCGGAGGGTGTCCGCGGATACTTGTCTCACGCTTTCCTCCGTGGCCACGCTCGCCTTTCGGCTTGTCGCGCAGCCCGACAAGAACAGGGCAGTCATCATGATGCTTGCAACTGTTCGCAGTGTCGATAGCCTTCCTGAGACGCGCCATCTCGCGCTTCGACGCTTCGAGGTATCTTCTTGTTTCATTGAGTTCTTCCTTCAATGGTTTCACGATGTTCTCTACCAAGATACGGGTGGCATGCTCGGCGTTGTCCATACGCACCGTCTCGGCATCGGCTTCTGCCTTCATCGATTCCGCTTTCGCTTTCCTTATGGTAGCCCGCAGCGTGCATATCGCCACAATGGTAGCCACCAGACCTCCGCCGAGGAGGACGTTCAAGACTTCGCTGATATTCATGCCATCCATATTTTACTGTTGGTAAATGCCTATTGACTTGAGCCACTTGGCTACATCGAAGGCTGGGCAGGCTTTATTCACGCCCGGAAGATCGCAATGACCTACAATCTTGATCTGCGGAAAACGCTGATGGAAGTTCCGTACATAGTCGGTCATCGCCTTCAGCTGCGCAGGGGTGCGCGTGTCCTTGGGGTGCTTCATATCCTTGGTGCAGCCACCGGCATACACCACATGACGGCTCACACTGTTGTAGCCCTTGGCACCGTTGGTCACTTCCCACGGATCGACCTCCGCATCTTCGTTGTTATCGACAAGGCGTTCCACCTTGCCGTCCAAGTGTATCAGGTCGGTATAACCTACCTGCTTCCAGCCACGCCCACCCTTGCTTACTGGGTCAGTGTGCCAGTGGCGTATCTCCTTAGAGGTTACCTCACGGCCTTCAGGGGTGGCTGTGCAGTGTAGGACTAAATACTTCATTCTCGCCATTACGCTTCAGCTTTATATCCGCTGGTCATTACGACACCTGCATCAGCCTTCTTGAACATGCAGATGAAGTAATGGCGGAAGTTCACCTTGTTGCGCTGGTACTCAGGGTCGTTCTCGGCTGCGCTCCAGTACATCTTGGTGGAGCCGGTAGCCTTGAACACACGCTGTGTGTAGAATGCGAATGAGCAGTGGAAGTCGCCAGCAGTTTCTCCCTTGTCGCCGACTGCCTTTTTCTCGCCTTTGGCTGAGAAGTACGGGGTGTTGGCATACTCGTAGATGTCGAAGCCGTAGAGCTTGCCCACCTTGCCGGTGTTGCGGTCGATGTTGTACTGCTCCTTGAAACGCTGGTCGGTCTCCAAGAGGTCGTTCACGTGGTCGGTACACAATACAAGGCGACGGTTCGTGGTCGGAACACCCAACTTGTCGAGGGCAGCCTTCATCGCAAGCACGTCCTTGGCGGTCATCTTGATACGTCCTGTAGTCGCGTCACGCTCGCCTGTAGTGGTCAGTACAGGGGTCTTGGCGGTGTTCTTCTGTGCGCAGAGTGCGTGCGCTGCCTTGGCGAACTTGGCATCGTTGATGGCGTTTGAATGGCTCTCTTTCACTCGGGCAATCTTGTCGTAGCTGATAGCGTACAACTCATCGTCGGTGATTGGTGTTACCTTTGTCTGGAACTTGTCAAGCTGAATGGCGATGTCCTTGTCATCAAGTGCCTGCAAGGGAATTGGATAGGTGGTGTTGTTGACAAGCACGTCAGGGTCCACACCAACCTCCACCAAGTGGATAACATCGTTATCGACGATGCTTGAACTGTCGGGGATGCCATCAAGCCAAGTGCCGGCGAGGAACTCGCGGAGTGCCTTCACCAGCTCGCCGGTCCAAATCTCTTTCAGCACGCCCTCGCGTGCCACTCCCACAGGCATTGCACCGCTCACGGCAAGCGCGACGGCATTGGCACCGACGGCACCTGCCACGGGCGACATGCCCAATGCCATACCGAATACGGCTCCTGTCATCGCATTGAACAGCACTGCCGTAATCATAGTCAAAAATACTTTTGCTTTCATTGCTTTTTCTTGTTTTATTGGTTTGTACTAAAGTTCACACTCCATGCCGTACTCTTCCTTGTAGAGTCGCTTGTACTCTTCGGGCTGCTCCTTGCGGAGGGTCAAGAGTTCGCTTGACGGCACATCGCTCAGTTTCTTGTAGGCAGCCGGCTGCTGTGTTGCCGCTCCGCCCTGATGTCCGATAACGGCACTGAGCTTCATCTGCGGAGCCATGGCTGCGACAATGCGCTCCAGTTTCTCCTTGCCGACTTCCTTGCCGAGGTTGATGAACTCGTCCTTCTTGTCGGGGGCGATGCGCTTCTCCCCTACCGCCTTCTCCACGATGGCGGTGATGCCGGCAAGCGTGAGGGTCGCCTTCTCCTGCTGGAGTTTCTCGTTCTCTTCCTTGGCAGCCTTCAACTCACCGAGCTTGGCGTTGATGTCCGCCTCAGTTGCCGTTTCCGGCAAGCCCAACTTCAGGGCAATCTGTTTCTGTTCCATTTGTTTTTGATTATTGTTGTTCAACATTGGCAAGGGGCACTCGCTGTCCTTGCCGAGGGTTATTCTCTTGCCGTCTTTCTGCAGCACGATGGCATCGTCATTGGCTCCGATGTCCACAAGGCTGACCTCAAACAGTTTGCTCTTGGTGACGGTGGGGCTGGTCTGCCCCTGCACCAGCAACTCGGGGTCTTCGCTTGTTTCCAAGATGTCAAGCCCTGCGCTCACCATCTTCAGACTGCCGAACTCGTACTGTTTCTTGCAGCGAACGGAGAGTTCGGATGCTTCGTCAAACATAAGTTCGCCGGTCACCTCACCATCCTCCACCTTCAGGTCTTTCACATAACCTATCACATTACCACGCTCGTGCATATACAGCAGGACGGGGTTGCGCTGATACTGCTCCACGTTCATGCCAGCTGTCAGCACTCTTGTGCCGTAGCTGTTCAGGCTGTCGTTGGTTATTCTTACGCGTTTTCCTTTACTCATATCATTGTCGTTTTCTGGGCTGCATTGCCCAATTCGCAGTGCAATATTACGAGGTAATTGTCTGTCCGCCAAAAAAGTGTGCAATGGTTGCACACTTCTATGAAACCATTGCACACTTTTTTGGAGAGCCACCGAAATCGTGGCACTTTTGCAGAAGGAATCGGGGCGTGGTATGCCCTGATGTGAACAAAAACCTTATCAACATGACAAAGGCAGATATTGAAAAAAAGAAATCGCTGGCACGCACGCTCTATCTTTCGGGCATGGAGCAGCAGGAGATTGCGGAGAAGGTGGACGTGTCGCGCGTCACCATATCCAAATGGTGCTCAGCCGAGGGGTGGAAAGAGGCTCGTGCAGCCAAGAACATCACACGCCCCGAACTGGTGAACAAACTGTTGCTCACCATCGACACACTCATTACACAAGTGAATGGTTCTGACGACCCTGCACTCATTGCAGGACTTGGCGACAAGCTGGCTAAACTCTCGTCGGTCATTGAGAAACTCGACAAGAAGGCTAATGTGGTGGATGCCATCGAGGTGTTCATGGCGTTCTCCAAGTGGCTGGAGTACCGCTCGCAGACAGACCCAGAGGTGACTCCCGAACTGATGCGTGTAATCAACAAGTACCAGGACATGTACATCACAGAACAGATGGGCATAAAATAGTGGAGGCAGCCTATGGCAACAGCAGCGGAAAAGAAAAAGGCATACGAGGAGTGGAAAGAGCGATGCCGGCAAGTGCAAGCCATTACGGACACGTCACTCCTGAAAAGCGAAACGCCAGTAGAAAGGGACATGCGTATCAAACGCTTGCTCAACAACTACGCAGCGTTCTGCGAGTATTACTTTCCACACTTCCTGCAATTGCGTGACAAGACGACCGGTGAGGTCATACGCACCATTCACAACGCTCCGTTCCACAACGAAGCTGCACGCAAGGTCCGAAACACGCCCGACTTGAAGGCTGTATTCATGTGGCCACGCGGTCACGCCAAATCGACCCACCTTGATGTATTCACGCCGCTCTGGTTGATGTTCCAACCGAAGCGGCTTATCAACTTTATGGTGGTTGTCGGAAAGTCGGAGGACAATGCCGACCGACTGCTTGGAGATATTCAAGCGGAACTGGAATACAACCAGCGTCTCATTGCCGACTTCGGACAGCAGAAGAACGACGGCGGATGGCAGGAGGGCGAGTTCAAGACAAAGAGCGGTGTGAAGTTCCTTGCCTGCGGTCGTGGACAGTCGCCTCGTGGTCTGCGTGACCGTGAATCCCGTCCTGACTACATCGTCATCGATGACCTTGACGACGATCAGCTTTGCAAGAACGACAAACTCGTACATGACCTCACCGACTGGGTGAAGGAGGCTCTCTTCGGTGCGCTTGATGTGGGCCGTGGACGCTTCATTATGGTGGGCAACCTCATCAGTAAGAACTCGGTGCTCTACAATCTCTCACGCACAAAGGGCGTGTTCCTTTCTAAAATCGTAGCGGTCGATCGTAACGGAGAACCGGTATGGAAAGAGAAATGGACCAAAGAGGAGGCGCAGGCTTACCGCGACTTCGTGGGCTATCGTGCTTGGGAGAAGGAGATGATGCACAACCCTATCGTGGATGGTACTATCTTCCGTGCGGATTGGATTCGATACAAGCGTTTGCCAAAGCTCGAAAAGTACGACATGATTGTGTGCTATACCGACCCGTCGTTCAAATCGACAACCTCCAACGACTATAAGGCATCCCGCGTTTGGGGAAAGATTGGCTCGGAACTGCATCTCATAGACAGTTTCGTGCGCCAGGCGACAGTCAGCGAGATGGTTCGATGGCTATATGACCTCTACGAGCGTACACGCGACACGGTGGCTATTCAGTTCTTCATGGAAGCGAACTTCATGCAGGATGTGATTTTGGACGAGTTTGCCGTGGAAGGTGAGCTGCGTGGCTACCAGCTGCCCATCATGCCCGACAAGCGAAAGAAGCCAGACAAAATCCAGCGTATCGAGGCGGTCAGTCCTCTTTGGGAACGTGGCTTTGTTTGGTACAACGAGCGCAAGAAGGAAGACCCCGACATGCAGGTGGGCATCGAACAGACTTTAGCGTTGGAGCGTGGCAGCCGTGTGCATGACGATGCGCCTGACGCTGATGAAGGCGCTATATGGATACTCCAGCGCAATACAAGACAGGAAAGTTTCAAACCAGTGTTCGGCAAAAGACCGACCGCCAAAAACATTTGGTAACAATGATACAAGTAATAAAGGACATTATCTGGGGATGGCAGTGCAAGCGTGCCATCAAGAAAGCCAACAAGCTCTCAAAGCTGCTTGGCATGAAGTATTATGTGATTTACATGAACGGCTCGCTGAAGGTCGTACCGAAACGCACCATCCGCGAACTGGTTGCCAAGCACCGCTTCCGTAAGGGTGTAAAGGTTGCCGACATCGAACGTCGTGCCATTTATGTGACGCATTAGGAAGGAGGCTTACTATGTTTATCACGGAAGAGGACTACAGAGTGGTCATAGGCGAAAATGCGCTGAAGGTCGTGTCGCAGGCATCGCAGGAGATACGCGACAATGCGGAACTGGAGGCTTGCGAGGAGATTGCCGGCTACCTCAGGCCAAAATACGACACGGAAGAGGTGTTCTCGGCTGAAGGCGAAAACCGCAACCGTTTGGTGGTAATGTATGCCGCCGACATTGCGCTCTATCACATGATTGCCGCTATGCCCCAAAAGATGGGCAGCGAAATACGCAAGGAACGCTACGAACGTGCCATCAAGTGGTTGGAAGGCGTGCAAGCCGGGAAAATCATCCCTGACCTGCCGCTCGCCACCGACGAGGACGGCACACCGACTGGCGACTTGCTCATATTCGGTTCACAGAAACAATTACGACATAACTGGTAACGCTATGGATATAAAGAACTTTTTCAGCGGTATGTTCGGAGGTGGCAGTCAAAATATACTGCACACGCCAAACGGGGACTTCAACCTTGCGAAGTCGTCTGACCGCAAGCGCATAAAGAAGATGGTCATCGAACTGCAACGCACCACCGATGCGCTTACACGCAGGGACATTGCCGACTGGCGCAACGCCTGGCAGATGGCTATAAATGTGGACAGCCCGAACCGCCAACGTCTCTACGACATATACCGCGATGTGGATATTGACCTTCACCTATCGGGCTGTGTTCGCCAGCGTGTAGGATTCGTCATGGCGAAGTCCTTCAAACTGGTTGATGCAAAAGGTAATGAGAACGAGGAGGCACACCACTATTTCGACCAGGCTTGGTTCAAGCAAATGCTCGAATACGCGCTTGCCGCCAATCTTTGGGGACACTCGCTCATCGAACTTGGCGACCTCACCACCGATGGCGATGGATGTCCTTGCTATACGGATGTGAAGCTCATTCCACGGAAGCATGTCATTCCTGAATACGGCCGTGTGATTCAACAGCTCGGGCAGGACTGGACTACGGGCATAGACTACCACTCAGCCCCATTCTCTGACTGGCTCATAGAAGCCGGACGACCTGACGACCTCGGACTGTATCTGAAGGCTGCCACGCAGACCATTCCGAAGAAAAACATGTTGGCATTCTGGGATTCCTTCGGCGAGATTTTCGGTATGCCGATGCGTATTGCACGCACCACCTCACGCGACCCCAAGGAGATGGGACGACTTGAACAGATGCTCAAGGGTGCCGGAGCAAGCCAGTACATGGTGGCAGGGCAGGACACTGAGATTGAATTTGTGGAGAGTGGTAAGGGCGATGCCTTCAATGTCTATGACAAACGCATCGATCGAGCCAACTCGGAACTGTCAAAGCTCATCATCGGGCAGACGATGACCATCGAGGACGGCAGCAGTCTTTCACAATCAGAAACACACCTTGAGGTGTTCGAGAACCTGGTGGAAAGCGACTGCACCATGCTGCGCGACATCGTGAACAACCAGCTTATCCCACGCATGGTGAAGCATGGCTTCCCCGTCAAGGGGCTGCGCTTCGAGTGGGACGATGCGGTGGACTACACGCCGGAGCAGCAGGTGGCATACGAGACGATGATCGCCGACCGCTACGAGGTGGACCCGATGTACTTTGCGGAAAAGTACAGCATGCCTGTGGGTGAACGGCGCAACGCCACACCCATGCTCCAGGCTGGCGGTGACGATGATGACGACGAGGGCAACAAAGAGCCGGACGACAAGAACAAGAAGAAACGGCAGCAGAACATTCACGGCGGTTTTTTCGACTGAGCCCCAGTGATTACCTGGGGCTGCACCGACGCTACGCCCAGCTGTTAGGCGATGGGCCGCAGACTTTGTCGCTGTCAAAGGAGCGTGAGGAGGAGATACGCAAGCAGCTCTCCGAACTGTTCGACGGCATGATGCGCACGCTCTACTCGTTGGAGGGATCGCAGTTCCGCATTGAGGTGCTGGCCGAGCCGAAAATCCAGAAGTTCATCGATGCCCATGCCGGTGTGCTGGACTCCACTTTCAAAAAGGTGGAGATGTCCGATGCCATGCGCAAGCGACTCCAGCGGTCTGACTACATCTTCTCGGGCATGAAAACCTTTCACGAGTTGAACGAGGCGTTCCCGTCCTTGCTGGATTCTAACGGCAATAGAAAGACGTTCGAAGCCTTTTTGAATGATGTTCGGAAGATAGACAACACCTACAACTCCAACTACCTCCGTGCGGAGTACAACTTCGTGCAGTCGTCTGCGGAGATGGCTGCCAAGTGGGAACGGTTCTCTGAGGACGGCGACCGCTACAACCTCCAGTACCGCACGGCAAACGATGGCAAGGTGCGTCCGGAACACGCTGCGCTCAATGGGGTAACGCTTCCACCTTCCGACCCGTTCTGGGAAGAATACTATCCGCCCAACGGCTGGAACTGCCGATGTACCGTGGTACAGGTGCGCAAGTCAAAATATCCGACCACACCGCACGACGAGGCGATGGCACTTGGCGAGGAGGCTCTGCAGCGTGATACGAAGGGTATCTTCCATTTCAACCCCGGCAAGGAAGACAAGACCGTACCCGACTACAACCCCTACACAATTCGCCGATGCCGGGACTGCGACATCGCAAAGGGCAAAATCAAGTTGGCGAAATTCATTCCCGAAAATGAATTGTGTGCAGCGTGCAAATGCTTACGGTCATGTTACGAGACAAGCCAATACACAACTGACAAAACCTATGGTGAGCGACTAAAAATCAGTGTACAGGCTGATCAAACAGAAGTAAAAGAAAACACACGAGCTGCTCATTCTCTTTTGTCATCATTCCCAGAAATGAATATGCAAATAAGAAAGCATGTATATGAAAATGGAGTGAAGAACCCCGAATATCTTATCAACGACAATATAGCAGATAGAAAAGGTATTGAATCTCCAAACGGTGTCGCTTCCGGTTTCAACAAGGCTATCAAACAAGGTTGTTCTGTAGTTGTCATTGATTTGGATATGCACCCAAATAAATTCAAATATCTTCCAAGCATCAAGTTGGCATCGGCGATAAACAACCGGCACATGGATTTTGAAAATGGTACTGTAAGCGAATGCTATGTAATATACAACGACAAAGCTGTTAAAATTACGGCTGATTTCTTCTCTGGCGACACAAAACAAACAAAAGAGAGAATCAGGGAAGAATTAGAAAAAATAAAAGGTGACCGAAGCCACCTATTATAGTGTGAAAGGAAAGCTTGAAGTTATCGCGCCGTATCTTCGACATTCACACGCCACAAAGGTAACAACTATTTTTCAAAACACATCAAGTTATGAACAAAATTATCTCATTTCTGAAGAAAAGCAACCGCTACAAGCATCTCATCGGCGGTTTATTGGTTGGTCTGTGCGCCTTATCACCATGGGCAGCCATCTATTCTGCCATCATCGCAGCCTCTTGTCTTGAACTCAAGGACAAGCTCCACGGCTGCCCTTGGGACTGGATAGACTGGCTCTGCACGGTGTTCGGTGGCATCACAGCCATGCTGTTTTGGTGCATTGTGTAATATTCATTCATGTTTTGCACAGATATTCAGTAACTTTGCAACCGGTAGAGCTACCCCATAGGCCGTGTGGTCTATCGCGGTTACAATAACGCCAACGCGAATGGCGGTGTGTCGTACGCGAATGCGAGTAACGATGCCTCGAATGCGAATGCGAACATCGGCTCGCGTCTCACCAACTATCAATCGGCGTACAACGATGGGGATGAGTCCCCAATGTGGTGCCGAGGGTGGCAAGCCACAGCAAACCTACAATGAGTAGAAAGCTGAAAAATCACGTGTCGGGCAATAGGGTTTGGTAGGCTGGCAACAGTTCGAAGAAGTCTGGCCCGGGGAAAGGAAGGCCCATATCTTCCATTGTATAAACAACTAACAACTGATGCTATGCGCAGAGAAGGTCACATCATAGAGGAGATTGTCGAGTATTCCAACATGGCGGAATCATTCGACCAGGTCCTCAGTGGCACCAAACGGAAGAAAAGCCATCAGGGACGTTACTTGCTCGCGCATCGTGAGGAGGTCATCAAGGAACTCTCTGAACGTATTGCTTCCGGCACGTTCCATGTGACCGCAAAGGACATTGAGGAGAAAGATATTATAGAGGCCGGCAAACTACGGCACATCCAATTCTTCAAGAAACTGAAGAACAGCATCGCTGTCCACGCCATCATGTCGGTGGTGGATAAGCATCTGAAGAAGCGGTTCATCAGAACGACCTCCGCAAGCATCAAGGACAGGGGAATGCACGACTTGATGAAGTACATTCGCCGTGATATGCAGGAAGACCCGGAAGGCACAAGGTTCTGCTACAAGTTCGACATCTCCAAGTTCTACGAGAGTGTCAACCAGGACTTCGTTATGTACAGTGTGCATCGGGTATTCAAAGACAAGAAGCTCATAGCCATGCTTGACAACTTTGTCCGCGTCATACCGCAAGGTATCAGCATAGGGCTGCGCTCATCGCAGGGCTTGGGCAATCTGTTGTTGTCTGTGTATTTAGACCATTATCTGAAGGACAGGTACGGCGTGCGTCATTTCTACCGCTATTGTGATGACGGCGTGGTACTCGGTAAATCGAAAGCGGAACTGTGGGAGATTCGTGATGCCGTCCATGAGCAAGTGGAACAAATCGACTTGAAGGTGAAAGCCAACGAGCGTGTGTTTCCCGTGGGCGAGGGCATTGACTTCTTGGGATATGTCATCTATCCCGACCATGTGCTGCTGCGCAAGCGCATCAAACAGAAGTTTGCCCGAAAAATGCACGAGGTTAAATCGAGAAAAAGGAGGCGTGTCTTGATAGCAAGTTTCTACGGAATGGCAAAACACGCCGACTGTATAATGTTGTTCAATAAATTAACAGGCAAAGAAATGAAATCATTTAAGGATTTGAATGTCGCTTACAAGCCGGAAGACGGCAAGAAGCGATTTGCGGGTGCGGTGGTAAGCATCCGCGAGTTGGTGAACCTGCCCATCGTGGTAAAAGACTTCGAGGTCGGAGTCAAAACCAGCCAGGGCGAAGACCGCTGTGTCGTGTCCATTGAGCAGAACGGCGAGCCGAAGAAGTTCTTCACCAACAGCGAGGAGATGAAAAACATTCTCCAGCAAGTGAGTGAAATGCCAGACGGCTTCCCATTCGAGACCACCATCAAGGCGGAAACCTTCGGCAAAGGTAGAACAAAGTACATTTTCACATGATGAACAGAGTAAACGGAGCACAAGGGGTAAAGCTGCTTGAATGCACCAACCCCGTCAAAGGAAAATGGCGCGTCCGCTGGGACGTGCATAACAACGAGGATGGATCTGCCGACTATATGGAGGCTGAGTTCAACGGAAAACCATCTGAGGATACCATCAAGACCATGGTGTCGGAATGGTTCAACGACCGCACGAACGAGACCATACTTTCTGGCTTCGTGTGGAACGGCATGAGCGTGTGGCTCTCAAACGAGAACCAGTTCAACTACAAGGTGGCATACGACTTGGCTGTGCAGACTAACGGAAAAACATTGCCGGTCACGTTCAAGTTCGGAACGGACGATGTGCCATGCTATCACACGTTCAGCACCATCGAAGAACTGACGGACTTCTATACCAAAGCCATGCAGCATATCCAGGACACACTGGCTGACGGATGGAAGAGCAAGGATAATTTCAATTTGGAGTTATACCGAGACTAAGAACAATCCCTTCGGGGGAGGGTTAAAAAAAAGCCCCCGGCCTGTTAAATAGTCGTCTCACTTACCATTTGAACATAAAGTACCACTCATCGGCACGACCGGGGGCGTAGACCCTCGCTCGCCAATGAGTGGCTTTTTTTATGTTTAAGCGCAACGCCGCGCTCTATGATAAGTGAGACGGTGCAAAAGTACTAATTTTTTCTGAGAATGAAACTGATAGAGATACTGAATTTGAACAGGGAACTGCTGATTTACTTCCAAAAGGCTGGAATCAGGCTGGACGATGTGCAATACATCGACCTTTTTAATGAATACCGCACGCTTTCCGCACAGGGCGAGAAGGTGTCCTATATCGTGGCAAGGCTCGCCACAGAGTATGCCGTCAGCGAGCGCAAGGTGTATAACCTCATACGGCGTTTCAAAACCGACTGCAACCTGCTTGCAGTGTAACGTGGTGGCTTGTCCATGGGGAAGAGGTGCTGCCATATTACCTTTGCACCGTTTTCAAATTCAAAACGGTCATGAACAAATACCATCAAATTTTGCAGAAAGTGCTTGCCGAGGGCAAGTGCCAACAAAACAAGAAGGGGAGCATACGCTATCTGCTCAACGAGCGACTGGTGCTCTCCCCTGCCGACCTGCTCGACATTTTCGAGGGGCACGGCATCGCACGCAAGAAGTTAAGAAACGAATTGCAGCTCTTCATGCAGGGCGAGCGCAACGTGGAGAAGTACCGCGAGGTGGGCATCAACTGGTGGGACTACTGCGGTGCTATCCTTGTGAACTCCTACCCCACCTATTTTGAGAAACTGCCACCGCTCATTGCCAAAATCAACCGCGAGAAGCGCAACAGCAAGAACTATGTGCTGTTCCTCGGTTCCACCGATGCGGAGACAAACCAGGCTCCGTGTCTGTCACTCGTTCAGTTCCAGATAGAGAACGGCGAATTGGTGGTGTCGGCTTACCAGCGCAGCTCGGATGCGAACCTCGGCTTGCCGGCGGACATCTACCACCTCTACCTTATGGCCCGGCAGATTGACTTGCCTTTGAAGTCCATCACGCTGAACCTTGCGAATGTGCATATCTACGAGAACAACATCAGCCACACACGCCAGTTGCTCGACGGAAACGAGAACGTGAGATTTGAACTGAACGTGTAGCCATGAGAAAGCAGTATTTATCGGCACCGCTCCCATTCGTGGGACAGAAGCGCATGTTCTCGCGTGAGTTCATCAAGGTTCTCAAGCAATATCCTGAGGACACGGTATTCGTGGATTTGTTCGGCGGTTCGGGTCTGCTGTCGCACATCACCAAGTGCCAGAAACCGAATGCCACGGTCATATACAACGACTTCGACGGCTACCGCAACCGCCTGCAGCACATTCCGCAGACCAACCGCCTTTTGGCTGACCTGCGCAAAATGGTGGAGACGGAAGGCATACCCAAGCACAGCTGCATCCGTGGCGAGTTGCGCGACCGCATATTCGCCAGACTGGAGCAGGAGGAGCGTGAGGTCGGGTACATCGACTTCATCACCATCTCCGCCGGGCTGATGTTCTCCATGAAGTACAAGATGAGCATTCCCGAAATGAAAAAGGAGGCTCTGTATAACAACATACGCAAGTCTGACTATCCCACTTGCGAGGATTATCTGCAGGGCATCACGGTGGTTTCGTGCGACTACAAGGAGGTGTTCGCCCGATACAAGGACGTGCCGAATGTGGTGTTCCTTGTCGATCCGCCGTATCTCTCCACCGAAGTGGGTACATACAGCATGTACTGGCGACTCGCCGACTACCTTGACGTGCTGACCATTCTTGCCGGACACCGTTTCGTTTACTTCACTTCCAACAAGTCGTCCATCATCGAGCTTTGCGAGTGGATGGGCAGGAACCAGACCGTGGGCAACCCATTCAGGAACTGCCACAAGGTAGAGTTCAACGCCACCGTGAACTACAGCTCGCACTACACTGACATGATGCTGTTCACCGATGCCGCCTGACGGCGTTATAATTCAATTCTGACAACATAAAAAGAGCGTTCCAAGCAATCAGCTGGGAACGCTCTTTCTGTTTGACACGGGGCAAATCAGAGCCGTTTTATGGCAACATACTGATATACCTCTATGGTCTCCACGATGTCCTCGTGGTCATGGTTGGTGATGCTCTGCGCAAGGTCAAGTTCTCCGAAGGTCTCGCCCTCCAAGTTGGCAAGCCTCATGTGGATTTTGTCGGGCAGGTCGAATATATCCAGCGCGTCTTCCTTGAACGGGCTGCCCTCGCTGGCCGCGCCAACCCAGTCGGTGATGATGTGGAGAGTTATCTGTGGCTCGGCACGGTATTCCACGCCGTTTATTATCGGTTTCCACTGTATCGGGCCAAACTCCACGAACACGGCCGGTCTCTCCCACCCTTCTTCCTGTTCGATGAACTCCACGTTGCGGTTCCACAGGTCGATATGCTTTATCTCCGCTATCGCCCCAAGTTCCCTGCCAAGGAGGTTATAAAGTTCTTTTCTCATTTTCGTCTGATTTCAAATTCCACATTGAAGTATTCGGTGATGTTCTCCTCCACGATGTCGCGGACTGCCCTTTCCACTTCTGGCGACACGCCCAGAAAACGCCTGCGCGGTATCTTGATACTCTTGCCCTCTTTCATCAGCGCCATGTACTTCCAGAACTCAGCTTCAGTACTCAGTCTGACAGTGCGCCTGTCGTTGCGTCTCTCGCCATTCTTTTTACGACCGAACGCACCGGAGGTCTCGTAATACTTTGCCCAGAAGAAACGTTTCATCTTCTTCGTCACCTTTATCTCGCCTCCGTCGTTATGTATGGCTGCATACGGCAACGTGGTGAAGAACGTGATGCTGTTCTCTGTGGTTCGGCTTGATATGCTCTGGCGGAGGGTGCCGGTGTCTATCAGTATGGAACCGCCCAGCCGTGTGGGGCTTTTCCTGCGCTGCCATGCCTCACTGAAGAAAGCCTGACGCTCGAAGTTCCTGTCGAACTCGTCGCTCATCTCCACCCTAATGTCGCTTAGGATATTGCGGATTATTTTCTGTACGTCCTGATTCATCGTCAAAGTCAAACTGAAGAAATGTCTGTGCCTCCTGTGGCACTTCGTTCTTCGGGTCGCAGGAGGCATTGAGGAGGTTGTAGAAGGTCCGCTCGGATATAGCATAAACAGGATACACGAACCTGCGCCATATCTCGCGGTTGCTGATTCCGCTCTTGGCATGCTGGTCGTATATCCTATTTATGTCGGTGACACGTTTCTGGTAACTTGCTCCTCGCCTCTTTGCCATAAACTGTTTTTACTGTCTTTCTCTCGGTTTGTAGGGACGGATGTCGTATGTCATCTTCGCGCTGACGGTCACTCTGCCCGTTCCCTCACACTGTTCACATGTGCGCTCCTCGTTAGTCTCGTGGTCGTGGAGCCGTCCCGTGCCGTAACACTTCCGGCACAGGGCAACTTTAGGTTTCTTCTCTACTTCCTGTATCATGTCTCTTCGTTTTTAGGATTCTGTCATTCCGAGCGGTATGGGTTTCCACATTCCGTTCTCGTTCTTTATCTCTGCCCTGATGAACTGCTTGCTTACCTCCGGCTGGTAGCTTTCCTCAATGATGCGCACACCTTCAAGGAAACGCTCGTCACCGGTGTCCTGCGCCACCTTGCGGAGCTGCACGATACGGCTTGCCTTCAGCGTTCCCTTGGCATCACGTGCCAGCAGACGGAACACCATGTTCACCAGCGCCTGTGTCTTGTCGTCGTTGGCAAGGCTGGCGATGTACTCCTTCACGATGGCGATGCCGTCCTCCACCGTGTCACGGTAGCCGTCGGTCACATACACGCCGAGCGTGATGCGCTTGTTGCCCTCGGAGTTGGTGAACGTGTGGCTGCGCTGGTCGTCCTTGACCTTGGTCTTGAACAGGTCGGACTTCATCTCCAGTATGGTCTTGAAGTTGTCCATCACCTTTTGCTTGCTGTCCTTGATTTGCTCGCTGATGCTGAGGAGCACGGGTATGGAGTGCTCTATCTCCTCGTCCACGAGCTGTTTGTACTCTTCACGCTCGGCCTTGGCTTTAGCCTCCGCCTCTTTCTTGGCTTTCGCTTTCTGGAATGCCCGGTACTCGGCCATCTCCTCTGCCGTCATTTCAACGGTCTGCTTGTTGTTTTCTTCCATGTCTTTGTCATTTTATGGGGTTAGTCCTCATCATAGTTCTGCATCTCTGGCTCGTCTATTAGCATCGCCTCCTGTTGTGCGTATGCCCAGTCTGCCAATTCGCCGAAGAACTCGGCGGCCTCTTCGCGCTCCATGTCAAGGGAGGTTTCGAGGACTTGCTGTCTCAGCACCTTCAGTGCCTGTTCCTGTTTCCTTTCCATATCTGTCAGCATGTTGGGGTGTTTGCGTCCATGCGGATAACATAGGCCACATCCACCTGTGGTTTGACTTCTGTCTTCTTTGGTTTCAGTCCGCCCTTGCGCCGGATAGAGCGGAGCTTTACAGAAAGCTGTTCCAATTCCTCGTTGCTCAGCCTGGCGAACACCTTACCCGCGATACGTGGGTCCTGACAGAAGGCGTTGATGCGTGTCCAGTCCGTGGTGTCGATGCCGAGTTTCTGCATGAGTTTCAGGCACTCGCTCCTGCGCTTCTTCTGCTCGTCCTTCTGCCCGTTCAGTTTCTCCAGCGCGTCACAGCAGTCATTGTACTCTCTCCGTGTCATCTCACGGAGGCTGTCGGTGCGGTTCCAAGTGTACTGCAGTACTATCTGCCTTTTGAACTCGTCACGGCTGCCGTTATACGGCAACTTGTTGAAAGCCGCAAAGAACCGCGCGAAATTGGTTACTTCCTGTGCCATGTCATTTTCCTTTTACAAGTTCCTTGACTGACGCTATGGCAGCGCACATCATCATCAGTTTTACTGTCTTGGCTTCTCCCTCAAATGCGTTATAGTCGCATTTGATAGGGGCTTTGCTCATCGCCTGCCAAATCTGTTCCGCCTCCTCGTCCTTCTTCTGGTCCATCAGAAAGAGAAACGCATCATATTCGGAGCGGTCAAACTCAAACACCAGTTGTACTTTCTTTTCTTCCATGATTTCTACGTTTTAATGTTATTCGAACAATACTTTTATGCCGCACGAACTGGCAACATCAAGTTCCAGTTTTGCACCCTTGCTCAATTCCCAGCCCTGCAGCATGTAGATGCAGTCGCATTCCAATAGCAGGGCGATGTCCCTTCTCATGTGTTCCCTCCAGTGTGCGTCCTGCGATATGCCGTTCTCGAATGGGTTCACCGGCTCGTAGCCTTTTATGGAGAGATAGCGTGCAGCATGGCTAAAGGCTGCCATACGCTCCTCAAGGTCGTAGTTGGCTATCGCTCCGCTGATATAAACTTTCTTCTTCATCTCTGTTATGTTTTAGTTGTTAGACTTGTCGTTGTAAACCTCTACCGCTTTCTCCTCCCAGATGGTGTAGTATTCGCTCACATTGCCGGAATAGCGTCCCTGGCAGTAGGCTCTGAAGCCTTGTGTCCTCACCTTCACCCCGGCGGCGTATTTCAGTCTGATGGCCGGTTTTCCCATGGGCTTTCCTTTGTCCTCCTGACTGACGAAGATAAAGGTCTTGCGCTTGAAGCGGTCTATCAGTGCCCTGGTCAGTGAATACTCCCACCCTGCCTCGTATGCGTACTGGTAACTGTCCACGATGACAAACTTGGCGCTCTTGGGCTTTGCCAGCCGTTCCTCCAGTGCCTTGATGTCACCGTCGGTGATGATTCGGAACGAGCCTTGCACCTCGGTCATCTTGAACTGGGCGAGCCGTCGTTGCATCGACAGCCCCACGCCTTCCTCCAAGGACACATACAACACGCTACCTATCCCGCAGAGCATCTTGGCAAACTGCATCACAAAGGAACTCTTGCCGCTGGCACTGGGTCCGCTGATAAACCATGTGTCGCCCTCTTCCGGCTGGCCGAACACGTCTTTCCATTGTCCTTCAAATGGGAGTGCCTTGCACTTGATGTTCGCCACGTCCTTCGGGCTGTATGCTCGCTTTGCCATATCACTTCTCCGTTTTCAATTCGGCAATCAAGGTGTCCGCCAAATCCACTGCCATTCTTGCGTATGCCTTGTCTTTGCCATTATCAGATTCTCCTTCACTTATGCCATTTATCAAGTTAGGATTCCCAAGTATTGCACACAGAATATCTTTCGCCACCTCATACCGACGCTGCTCCCAGTTGGGTTCATTGCCTTTTCTCATTTCTCGGTAAATGCCGATTACAGCGTCCATCGCTTGCATTTCTATCTTCGTTATCATCTTCGTGCTCCTTTCCTTTTTATGTCTGTTGTCACATAGCACCAACCCAAAAGACGCTTAAATGGTAGTCCTATGCCGTGAATGGTCTGCATGATACAGAAGTCTCCGTCTTCATCAACCTCGCCATCACAATAACCATGATATACTTGTAGGTTATCCATCACAAACTTTGCTTCACGATTCTTATCTATATTCTCCAACTCACTCGGTGATTTAAGTACCCGACGGCTACCGCCTGAAAAAGTCACTGTTATCTTCGTTTTCATGCCTGTACCCTTTTAAGTTTCTCTATCTCCGTGTAAACTCGTCGCAATCCCCCACCCGACTTGCGTACCAGTGTGGCAATGTCCGCACCTTCGGGGGCGTTCACCCGGGCCACCACACTTGCCTGGTCTTTCAGGAACTTCTCGCGCTCCTTGCAGTCATCGGGTGTCACCTTGGAGTAGCGGTCGCCGTAACGACTGAGCATCTCGGTGTAGCCCACTTTCTTGCACTCTATGGAGCGGTTTATTTTGGCTTTCAGCCCGTCTGCTCCCATCATGTACCAGGCGCAGCATCTCTCGGTGGCGTTCCACAGGGCTTTGAGTTCCAAGAATGCCTCGTACTGCAGGTCGCCGGCCTCGTCCAGAATGATGAGCGGTGTTTCGATGGAGCGGAGATAATAGACCAAATCTTCATACACGTCGCTGTATCTGCCGTTGCCGCCGACACCAAACTCGGTGGCTATCTTGCGCACCAGTTTCAGTTTGGTCTTCACCTGCGAGCAGTCCACATAGATGGCGTTGCGGTGTCCCTGTACATAGTAGCGTGCAGTGAAGGTCTTGCCAATGTTAGGAATGTCGCAAAGTATCGCGCTCAGTCCGCTCTGCTGGCAGAACTCCAGCTGCTTGGTGATATAGTCGAAGGTGGCGGTGCGTGCCGGTTTCCATTCGATGCCGCCTCTAAGATTCACGCCGAGTTTCCGGGCGATGGTTATCCAGTTGGCCTCGCTCAGTGCCTTGTCGGTCTGGCCGTTCTTTATTGCGCTATATACCGAGGTACTGATGCCCAAAGAGGCTGCGTGCTTGGCATCGCTCGGATAGTTCGTGCGGTTGGCGGCTATCGCCTCCAGTATCCGCTTTTTGTTCTCTGTCGTTATCATTGTCTCACGTTATTTTAATGTCGTTATAATGTCATTCTAAAGGTCTGCCAATGGGTCTGAAACGTGGTAGGTCACTTCCATTTCCGACTTGCCATCTATTGGCGGAAGTTCAATCGGTGGCGGTGGTGCTGCCTCCTCATGGGTGGTCGGCTCTGCCTTGGATATGCCCACGCTCTGGATAGCGTTCTTATTGACGTAGGCGTTGAATGCCGCTATCTTCTTCTGCTGAGCGACGAATATTTCTTTGTCCTCATCTGTCTGCTCGGCATCGGCGGTGTTGAACGTGCCCACGTCTTCGAGTTTGTCAATAAGGCGGTCGTTCTGGAAGATGTACACGTCGGTCGCGTTGCCGTCCTCATCGGTCAGCCAGTAGGCATCCACCTTGTAATTATTCGGGGCAAGTCTTTCTATTACCTCGGTCTTGCTCAGCCACCAGTCCTTGTATGCCACCCTGCAGTAACTGTTCCTGCGTATGGAGGTCTCGGTGTGCTCTCCGATAAAGCGTGCCCACACTGATTTGTCCATTGGCTGGAGCGTGGGGTTCATGTTGGCTTCAAGCACCTGCCAGCGTGTCATGCCGGGATATTTCTTCTGGTTCGGGTGGAGGGTGCTGTTGAACTCCCTGATGTCGCATATATCGTCGGCAATCAGTTCGTCCCAGCTGTAGTACTGCCGGTCCTCATAGGTGTCGTTCTTCTCATCGAACACCTTCTTGGCCTCTGTGCGGTAGTGTCTGTCTTTGGCGTAAAAACGTCCGATGCCAAGGTGGTTGCGGTGCTCCACACTGCGCTTCTTGGCTCCGTTCATCGGCTCGGCATATTTCTCCTGCGAGTTCATCGGGGCGCAGAAGCGCACAAATGGGAACAACACGCCTGCCTTCAGGAAACTGTCTTTCCACTGGGTCATCAGGTGGTTCTCCACCTCTACCTGTGCAGGACAACCCCACCCTTTGCTTTCTATCAGGCGGAACATGGAGCGGAAGCAGTCGGCCACCAGGTCCACGTTCTTGTTGCGGTTGTAGGCATAGCCCACCACGCACTGGCTCGTAACGTCGTAGGCGTAGTATGCCTTCGGTCTTGCCTTGGTGTCCTTCAGCTTGCGTGGGAGGTCGCGGTCATCGAATGAAATCTTCGAGAACGAGAACTCGGGCGCATGGCGGTGGACGTGGGGCATCTGCTCGTGCATGAATGTGGTGTAGGAATTTTGCTGCTTCGCAATAAAGAGACGGGCATCAGGTCTGTTCAGATAGTTGGTGATGGTGCTTTCGCTCAGTGACTTCGGGTCTCCGTTCTTGTCAGCCCATTCACTTGGGTCGAAAAGTTCGCCTGTCTCCGGGTCGTACACGTCCAACTCGCCGCACACAAATGAGTTGTACATTTCCCACACGCTTGTATTGAACGGCTGGTTCGGCTGCACGGCTATCGACCATATAAGGCGCATTGTTCTGTAGTCCACCTTACGGCTCGCCTGGTTGCCGAACTTGCGGCTGATGAGGCATTGATAGCCATCTCTCTGGTACTCGTTCACCTTCTTGCGGAAACGCAGCATACTTGCCGGCAGTGTGTGTCCTGTCTTCATGCGGTAGCCTTCCACGGCTTGCGACATCATGCTCCAGTCATACTTCTGTCCCATCGTCTTTTGTATCGCCTTGGCGTTGTTGTACAACTTGATGCAGGCGTTCAGTACACTTGCGTTGGTCACATACTCCTTCACATGGGCATCGGTGGCGTGGTCGTGTCCGCACTGGTTGCGCCAGTCGTTGAAATAGGCGACGGCTGCCTGGTCCACCTCGTAGTTGGCATCAAGCCATGCAAGCAGCACCTCCATAGAGGGGTCGGGATACAGGGTCTTGAGTTTCTCCTGATAGGCATCGGGCAGACTGCTGACCGCGATGAGTGCGTAGCCGCCTCTCCCACCACGACGCACCACCTCCATTTTCTTGCGTGCAACGAGTTGACAGTAGTTGCTATTTGTCATAACACCACCGTCCACCAGTTCACGCATAGAAATGCAAAGTCTGTTATCGTGGTACTCCATAATTCGTTTCCTCTCTTATCTTAACGCACTTGCATACTTCTGAATAGCAGGTATATCACGCACCATCACATTGTCATAGTGGCGAACAACTGTCCCTTTGTGCAATACATCACAACCTCCGTCTCCCTTCTTCTGAAACTCCAACAACACCCCATTGGGAAGGTACTGGCGCATATAGTCATCTGAATCGTAGAGCGTTTCAATCTCCGGTATTACAATCATGATGATACCACCGCGCTCCATGGCGAGTTTGCGTATTTTACGGGCAAGGTCAGTGTTTCCACGCTCACCTTCAAATCGGAGTGCATAGTAAACCATACGCTCTGTCACCTTCAACGAGGCCATTATGAACTCGCGGTCTTCTTTCTTAATGTGAATATACCTTTTCATGTCTCACTTGTTTTGATGTTATACATATTGTGGAGTGTGGGGAGTCGAACCCCATGGCTGTCCTACGCTCTTCGCTTTCGCATATTCCAACTTTCCGGCCACTGCAACCGTGCCACTCCTGCGGTCTTTCCCGCCGTCATCCGAGGCAAGCCCTTACCGACTATCCAGTGCGGTGGCTGACTATCCAGTGCAGCACTCAGGGCTTCCGTGTTATCCTTCAATCTTTTTACCCTCGGCTATCTCACTCAGGAACCGGCAGTACATATTGCGCAAATCCTGCTTTTCCTCTACCATCCATACATGGGCAACATTCATCGCCTCGCTTGTGCTTCTGCTTTTCAGCGAACCCTCAAGGAGGTCGTGTTCCAGATTGTACTTTCTTGTTTCGATGGCTTTCTCTATTTCATCAATGCCGGACTCCTTGATGATGCTGCGCAATGCACAAAGCTCCCTGTATTCCATTTGGGACTTGTACATCGCCTCTGCATACCATCTGAAGAAGTAGTCGTAGTCCTCATTAAAGCAGTCGGTGTACTTCTCAATGTCTTTCTCCTGCCGTTCGATGATGGCATTCACACGGCTTTCAAGCCATTCTTTGATATTCATGCTCATTGTCTCACTTATTTTATTTCGTTTATAATCGGTCTTAAACTACAACCATAACAGGACATCAGCCGTCTCACAAGGTTCGTTACATAGAAATCAGGAGCCGTGAACACGATACCGTCCTCTTCCGTGTAACTGAAACTTACACCGTCCATTATCAGAACCATTGCCACCTTATGTTTCACGCTCTGCGTCTGCCACTCCTTTAATTCGCTGTCATTCATATTCTTTAATTGCTAAAATTCGTTATTCTCGGTCGTTTTTCGTACCTTTGACCGCTCGTTCAATCTTGAATACGTTGCAAAGATACAGAAAATCCTGTAATAACAAAAGTAATGAAAGAAAAAAATGCAGAAATTTCTGCAAGAATAGATGAAATCATCTGTCTCTTGCATACAAACCCCAACAAATTCGCTAATGCGCTGGGCTATAAAAGAGCTCAAACTATATATGATATCCTTGATGGTAAGTCTGCCCCAAGTTATGACTTCTTCAACAGATTTACAATGTCAGGATATTCTGTATTTATTAATTTGAGGTGGCTGTTGACGGGAAAAGGTAATCCTATTAACGAGGAAGCATACTACGAATCAGACTTGCCTATTATAAAGCATGAAATGACTTCTGAGCAAGCTGCACAAAAATTAGAAGAAATAAGAAAACAGAAAAACAATCATATAGCACAAACATCCACAAAGGACAATTCTGCGGATTCTGTTTTAAATCGCCTACTTGACAACATCGACAAGAAAGATAAAACCATTCAACAGCAGGCAGAGGAAATTGGGCGATTAAAAGAACAAATACGGCAAATGACTATTGAAAAAGAAAAACATGTATCGGATGCAGACACTTCAAATATTGCAAGTGCCGGGTAAACCCATTTCATATTATCATTGGTGGTAAGCCATAACACCATACGCATACCCCTCCAATACCATTAGTACCCCATTTGGAGGGGTGTACCCCCTCTTTATGGATACATTTCATATAAGAACCCCCATAAACACAAGGCTTTAGATGGTTTCATATTCATTTTACCTATATCACAAATAGGCAGTTTCCCCCACCCTATCCCTCAAAACTATCCTTTTCCCTCCCCCTCTATCCTACCCCCTAAAACCCCGAATGTGTAATTCCTATTTTCCCTTTTTGTAATTCCTATCTGTAATAGCATTTGTAATTCCATTCTCAATTTTGGCATTTTAAAAGGCATCTCCCCCTTATCACCTTACAACCCCATTCAAGCCTCGTTCAAATGCCATTCAAACGAGGCTAATATAAGCCCCGTACACGCGCTAAAGCCGCATAAACAAAGGGATTTACCGCATGGGCACAAAAAAGGCCGTAGATGCAAACCTACAGCCCAAAGAATTAAACTCTACGCAAACCTGCGCCCCAGCTTATGCCCTCAAAAGTAAACCGAAATTAAACCTATGTAAACGCTTCGTTTTGTACCGCCATTTCATCAAGTAGCACTTAACACACTGAAACACAAACCAATCACAGCATTTTTAGCCGACCGACACATATACGCTTCGTTCTGTGCCCGGTAGAAGAAGCTGAGGTCGGTATTCCATGTGAAGTTCGACTTTCTGATGTTCACGGTATTCAATGTCAGCTCAATACCCTTGTTCTGGGTCTCGCCGATATTGTCCCAAATCTTCTTGTAGCCGTTCATGATAGGCACGGTACGGGTCATCAGCAGGTCCTTGGTATTGGAAATGTACATGTCCACTGATCCGCCGAGTCTTCCGCGGAAGAAGAGGAAGTCGATACCGAGGTTGGCGGTATAGGTGGTCTCCCATTTGAGGTTCGGGTTGCCGATACCGTCTGAAGGAAGGTATGCAGAGTTCACTGCAGTAGAACCGTCGCCGTAGATATACTTCACGCCGTTCGTAGCGTAAAGGCGGTCAAGGGTCTGATATCTGGAAATCGCGTTGTTTCCGTTCGCTCCATAGGACAGACGGACTTTGAGCATGTCCACCTTGTCTGTTTTGTCCTTGATGAAGTTTTCCTCGGAAATGTTCCATGCCACAGCGGCAGACGGGAAGAATCCGTACTTGTTGTTGGCTCCGAAAACTGATGCGCCGTCAGCGCGTCCGGTCAATGTCACGAGGTACTTGCCCGCATAACCGTAGTTGAGACGAAGCATGTATGACATCATGTTCTCCTTCCAGAAGCCTGAGCCGATGGTTACTTTGTTTTCAGCTCCGTCCATCTTGTAGAAGCTTGAATCATCGTTCACGAAGCATTCGCCGTTCTGCGATGCGGAAACATTGGATTTCTCCTGCATTGAGAACAATCCGGTAGCGTCGAAGTGGTGCTTGCCGAAATCCCTGTCGTACTTGAGGATGTTCTCCCAGGTATAGTCGGTGGTATGGCTGTTGCTGATGGAAGCCTTGCCGTCGACCTTCTTGCCGGTAACGGTATTGCGTCCGTAGTATGTGCCGGTGAAGTTGTTGCGGTAGTTGTATCCGAGCTGGGACTTGAAAGAAAGGCCTTTTACAGGGAACTTGACCTCGACATAGCCGTTCACGAGGACATTCCTGCCGGTATTCTTCTGGTCAGCATTGACATCCTTCATAGGGTTCGGGAGGTTGCTGTAGTCCATCGGCTCCTCGTAGTATGCACCCGTCTCATCCTTGTAGATACCGTATGGAGACTGCTTGATGGCATGTTCGAGATTAGGGGTGACACCGCCTGACTCACGGTTCACGAACTGTGTGGTAAGTCCTACGGAAAGCCAGTTGTTAAGTATCTGGTTTATGCTTGCATATACGCTGACACGGTTATAGTTGGAGTTGTATACGACTCCAGGGTTATGCAGGTATGAAACCGCAGCCATGTACTGGGTCTTCTCAGTACCGCCCGAGAAGGTCAGCTGATGGTCCATGTTGAAGGCAGTGCGGAACACATAGTCCTGCCAGTCATTGGTGATGCCGAGAGCGTAATTCTGCTTCTCTGACGCGCTGATGACCTGACCTGCGATAGGGTCGAGGTCTTCACCGGTAAGCTGTTTGGTTCCGAGACGGCCCATATCCTGCTTGAACCTGATGAATTCCTGCGGGCCCATGACCTGGATCCGCTGCATAGGCTGCGCAATGCTGAGTCTGGTCTTGTAGGTAACGCTCATCGTACCCTCCTTTCCCTTCTTGGTCTGGATGAGGATAACACCGTTGGAACCTCTTGATCCATAGATTGCTACAGAAGAAGCGTCCTTCAGGACAGTCATACTCTCGACGATATCCGGGTCAATGTCGGCAAGTCCGCCCTCGTAAGGAATGCCGTCCAGGACAATGAGAGGGCTGTTGGTAGCTGACAATGAGTTCTGACCACGGATAAGAAGCGACTGGTTGGAACCCGGAGCCTCACTTGAAGTGGTGACGGTAAGACCTGCCACCTGGCCGGAAATGCGGTCCATGAGGTTGCCGGTAGACACCATTTCGAGGGCCTCGCGGTTTACGACGGAAAGTCCTCCTGTGAGGTCCTTCATCTTCTGGGAACCGTAACCGATTACCACGGCATCGTCCAGATTGAAGGAATCGAGGACGAGTTTCACATTGATGACAGACTGGCTGCCCACCAGGATCTCCTGCTCCTTGTAGCCGAGGCAAGAGTAAACGAGTGACGATGCTGAAGATGCACCGATGCTATAAGCTCCGTTTCCGTCAGTGACAGTGGCATCCTTGGTGTTGCCACTCTTCACATAAACGACTACTCCGGACAATGGGGTACCGCTTTCATCTACGACATTTCCGCTGACTCTCACGTTCGTATTCTGGGCTGATGCATTGAAAGACATCGCCGTAACAAAACTGAGTGCCACTGTCATGAAGGCAGTTCTGATTGCTTTGATCATAATCGAAAATAGTTTTGTTATTAATTATAAAAAATTATTTCACTGTAATTTTCCCGACTTTAAGCCAGCCGTCAGCTGTAAGGGATGCGGCATCGACTGCCATATTCAGGCCCGGGACATCATTTTTCCGGGTATCGGCTATCGAGACTGCCCAAGTATACGTTCCGGAAGGGACATCATTGAGCACGACTTCCATGGTATAGCTCACCGGCTTGCCCTGTCTCCAGTCCGAAGGTTCCGCCTTCGGATCCACGAACGTCTTCACCACCTTGCCGTTACCGTCGATCAATGCGAAAGAAGGCTTGTACCTGAAATTCCACTGTCGGATATTGTTCGGGCAATAACCCCAACCGAGATTTTCCCAAGTATGGGTCAATGTCAATGTTTCCCCGGATTCCGCTTCCTTCGGGAACATCACCTGCACGGGACAGAGCCTGTAGCCGCCGTGACGGATGAACCTTTCCACAAGGTCCATATTCTGGAACCATGTCTCGGTTTCATTGCCGACCCTGAAATCCATCATGTTCACATGCGCCTCTTCCCCGGCTTCCATTTCAGCCCTGCGGACCTCCTCAGGATGTCCCTCATGATATTTTCCGCTCGGATCTATCCAGTAGCGATGATGCGCTCCGGTAATCCATCCGCCTTCCAGTACGATAGGGACCTTGAAGTTCCACTTGGCTGCGAAAGCCTTTTCCCATTCCTTGTAATACCCCGTCATCCCGAAAGCATCATGACGAAGGCTGTATCCTTTGCGGATTGCACTTTCGAGCATTCCCTCGGAATCCGGATTCGGTTCGTCTTCCCATCCGTTCACGGTCTCTTCCGCAAGTACCCTGTGATAGTTCATCAGCAGAGGAACATTGGTGAAGTTCTTCGAATAAAGGTCTGTAATCCATTCATATACGGGAATCTTGTCCTTCCCGTCGATATATTTCATGGAATGGGCTTCACCCCATTTTCCCAATCCGTAGGCATCTATGAAGTCCACTTCGTCAGATGAATTGTACCTGGCCGCGAAAGCCTTGATAAAAGCGGCATACTTTTCCTGAAACACCGGATCGTCAGGATAAGGGGTATATACCTCCTTGTTTCCCAATTTGCTGGCAAAGCACTTGGCGCCGGCGTCGATTACGAACTGAGGGGTATTCTGTCCCTGGTCACGTCCGTCCACGACGATACGGAAAGCCAGACGCATGCCTCTGTTTCTCACTTCAGCCAAAAGTCTGTACAGATGGGAATCAGGATCATTCCAGAAATATTTTCCTTCCTCCGGTTCCATGGAAGCCCAGCTGGTGCGGATATAAGCTGTCCCGCAATAGTCTGACACTCTGACTTTTCCTCCCGGAACATCGGCAGGAAACTCGTCATAACGGAACACCTTGCCGAAATCCGCGTCCCAATTCCTTCCCATATACATCACCCAGCCGTTAAGCGGGTTCTTGATGACTGACACGGTGTCCGGCGCGATGTTCACCACCTCATATTCAGGCGCACCCATCATGACCTCTGCACGAAGAGGCAGTTCCGCGGATGAAGGTCCTGCAAGTATCTCGAATTCACCAGGTTCAATGATGAAAGATCTGGATTTTACATCATAGAACGAGAATGCGTCAGGACCCAGAACGAAAGTCATGCGGACAGACTTGCCTGCCGGAATATAGACTTTCCCGTAGTCTTTGAGTTCCTTCACCGGTCTCGCAACTGAAGAAATCTTGTCATTGACATAAACCTGGGCGATTTCGGACGCTCCGACCCGGCCGGTATTGGCAACGGTGAACGAAACCTTCACGCTGTCGGCAGACAGCTTTTCCACCTTCATGTCGGAGTACTCGAAAGAGGTGTAGGAAAGGCCGTAACCGAATGGATATCTCGGCGCGATGCCGCTTCTGTCATATCCTCTGTAGCCGCAGAATATCCCCTCACGATATTCAATTCTCTTGAACGGTGTATTCTGAGTCTTCACAGGAGTATTGTCATAATATGAATCATGTACAGGATTGTCAGTCCATTTGTCTTCTATGGAAATAGGGAGCTTGCCGCTTGGAGAAATCTTGCCGCTGACAATGTCAGCAACGGCTGTACCGCCTTCCTGGCCTGCATACCACGCATAGAGCACAGCTTCCACACCTTCGCTCCAGCCGTTGAAATCCACGCCTCCACCGGCATTGAGAACCACCGTGACATGAGGGTGCGCCTCCGTCAGTCGGGAAATCATTGACCTTTGTTCACGAGGCAGTTCGAACGGCCTGTCGAAACCTTCGCCCTCGATATTGCTGTTGAACCCTCCGCAGTAGAGGATACGTCCGGCCTTGGCTACGGCAGCATTGAACGCAGATTCATTGAACATGCCGATCTTGAGTTTCGCAATCGCATCGGAGGCGTTGTCGAAAAACTCGAAGCGGATCGTATAGTTCTGTCCTTTCTTCACATCGAAGAATGCCGTTCTGGAGGACAATGAATGGTTACCCCAGTCTCCTGCGACAAGTTTGTCGTCGACAAGCAGCCTGTAGCCATCGTCTCCGGACATCAAAAAACGAAGTGTACCACTCTCCGGGGCAGTGTAAGTTCCCTCCCAGCGTACCGAAAAGCCATCTTCCGGAATACCCTCGGCAGGAGATTTCCTTCCCCAGTTGAAATCCACGGCAGCATCAATCCTCACGACTGTCGGCTTGCCGTCAAATGTCTTGTTATCATAGTATTCGGCCCTGAAGCCGCTGGTTTTTCCATCCTTGGACGCCACGATGTCGGAAGAAATGTCGGCATACAGGTCATCATCCGAAAGCACCTGCACATATTTCTCGCCGAACTGCTTCTTGATACCGTCCGCCACCGTTACCGTATGGAAAGGCGTTACGAATCCGCTGCCGCCGCCGGTCGTCGTCACACAAGCGTTCGGCCCCATGACCAGCACACGCTCACGCTTGCCGTAAGGAAGCTCGCCGCCCCTGTTCTCCAGCATCACGATACCCTCGCGCGCAAGTTCCAATGCCGTAGCCGCATTTTCAGGATTATCCTTTTCAATGCTTTCGTCCAGTACCGGCTTGTCCAGAAGCCCGAACCTGTCCAATGTCGACAATATGTTATATACCTTCCTGTCAATGGTTTCCTCCGAGATGACGCCGGATTCTATGAGAGGCATGATCCTTTCTTTGGTAAGATACACGCCCTTGGGGCATTCCAGGTCAAGACCGCCGTTCACGGCTCCGGATGTGGAATATACGGAAGTCCAGTCGGACATGAGAATGCCGTCGAAGCCCCACATGTTGCGGAGGACCTCCACATTCATATAAGCATTTTCCGATGCATGAACGCCGAAAACCGGATTGTAGCTGGTCATGACGGCTCCGACATGAGCCTTTTCGACTGCTTTCCTGAATGCCGGGAAATATATTTCATGAAGTGTCCTCTCATCCACGTCGGAACTTGCATGATGGCGGCTCCATTCCTGATTGTTGGCCGCAAAATGTTTGACGGTGGCGATTACGCCTTCCGCCTGTACACCTTCTATATAATGTTCCGCGATTTCAGAGGCCAGATACGGGTCCTCGCCGAAATATTCGAAATTTCTGCCGTTCATCGGAGCCCGGTAGATGTTCACGCCAGGTCCGAGCAATATGGCCACTCCTCTGGCCTTGGCGTCTTTGCCCAGACCATGACCGAGTTTTTCTGCCAAATCCCTGTTCCAGGTAGCGGCGGTGAGTATTCCGGACGGATAAAGAGTGCTGACAGTATTGTTGCGTATGCCCTGGGGGCCGTCCGCCATACGGATCTGAGGTATGCCCAACCTGTCTACGCTCCTCATGACGAAAGAAGTAACGGCACCTATATAATCACACTTTTCTTCCAGTGTCATTTTCGACACGAGTTCACGTGCCCTGGCGTTTTCCTTGTCGGGCTTTACCATGTTATATACATTGTCGCTGCCGACAGCCATGTCAGAAACCAAAAGAAGGAAAAATGATAGAACAAAAGTTATTGTCTTCATAAAGATCATGTGGTTTTAAATCCGACGGCAAAAATAGGATATCGCCGGACAACATAGGGGCCACATTTATACGTAAATGGTTCGTTTTTGTACAATCTGTTGGCTATCAATGACTTTAGTAACATTCAAAAAATAACCTGCATCATCTAAGGGAATCTTTTCGGTCTATATTCCTTTTCTCATCAGTCGTGTACGTCCAGTACACTCCTTCTTCGAAAAGAAATCTATCCTCGAAAATCTTCTCCTAATCTGAAGCAGGTTATTTTTTTTCACGTTACTTAACATAGATATTTGTGTATTCGTTTTCACAAAATCAAGAGAGATGTACGATACCGTCTGCGGATAGTCCTGAGAAACGACACAAGGGGCGTGGAGCGCAACTACCTAAATATTAACGCATTAACTACTTTCAGAGTTGCGGTTTTCACAACTCTGATTTCGGTTAAATAGCTAATAATCTGCAATTTACGCTCCACACCAAAATGAAATCACCTCGCGATCCACTTCTCGACGGTACGGGTCTGAGAGGAAATGTTTACGCCGACCTTGACGAGGTTCTTGCCTTCCTCGAATTTATATGGAAGCATATAGCCTTTGTCGTCAATCTGCTTGAGCGCATCTTCAGCAGATCCGTCCACCTTGAACTCGAAGACATAGATGCAATTGTCCGTGTAGCAGACGGCGTCAGCCCTGCCTATGGCGGATTTTACTTCCGTGCGGATGTAGAAGCCAAGCAGCGAGAAAATCAGATAAATAATTGTCTGATAATGCTTTTCTGTCTTGTTTTCCAGGTCGTTCGGTATTCCGGCAAGGTACGCCTGCAGCTTTTCCATGGCCAGGTCAATGTCCTGTGAGTCCATTGCGGCATAGAAATGTGCCACGAATCCCGATGCGGTGCCGGTTTTGCTAGGGTACTCTCCCAGAAGTCCTCTCGTGAAGCCGATCTTGACTTCCTTGTTCGGATATCCGAGCGTATAGAGCTGCATCCTCTCGTCGTATGACTTGATGGTCAGGTAACCGGTCTGGTAAAGCATTGGCAATGAATTCTCCGAAATCTCCGGCGAGACGTCGAAATCCGATTGCGGGACGAGCGGGATATTGTCCAATGTAGTTTCGTCAATAGGGTTTTTCCGAAGTCTTTCGATGAGATAAGTCGGGGTGCCGGTATCGAACCAGTAATTGCCGAAACGCTTTTCATTCAATGACTTGATGAGGCTGAACGGATTATAGATATCCTCTGATTCTTCGCAGAAATGATAGCCGTCGTAATTTGCTTTCAGCAATGCAAGTGCATCCCCATAGCTCACTTTCTGTTTGTCGGCAAGTGCCTGAACTTCATTCTGCATATTGTTTTCCAACTCTGTCTGCGAGATTCCGCACAATGCAGAGTATTCCGGCATCATGGATATGTCTTGAAAATTGTTCAATTCACCTGAAATGCCGAGTTGCGCAGACTTGTTGACTCCGGTAATGAAAACGAACCTAAGATACGGATCCAGGCTCTTGATCGGACTATAGAAATTCCTCATTATCTGCCTGAGAGCCGGCAACTTGCCATTGTCGTTCATCACGTCCAACAGAGGTGCGTCATATTCGTCAATGATGATGACGGCTTTTTGCCCGGTCTGCTCGAAGGCACGATGAACCAGCCCCTCCAGACGCTGGTTGGGGTTTATATCTTTTTCGCCGCGCCCGTAGATGAGTTCATACCACCCCAATTTGTATTCAAGGGTGCGTACCAACTTCTCCTCATTCAAATGCTTGGCAGTGGACATGTCGAAATGAAAAACCGGATGCTTCGTCCATTCCTTCTTCACCTCGCCCGCTTTCAGGCCCTCGAAAAGTTCCTTTCTGCCCTCGAAATAACTATGGAAAGTAGAAGACAACAACGACTTGCCGAAACCTAGCGGACGGTTTAGGAAAACGTACTGATATTTGTTGGCAACATCATTGACATAACCAGTCTTGTCAATGTATAAATACTTTCCGGATATAATTTCCGCAAATGTCTGCAACCCTATCGGGAATCTTCTAATCATCGTCTCCATACCTCAAAACTTCTCACATTCCCAAAGATAGCAATTTTTATGATTACTTTCAGTGCCGTCCTGAAGAAAGATTCGCAACATTATTTTCCATTTCCGGAAATTATTACTATCTTCGCGCCGCATTTTGAGTCGAAAACGGACTCGTGAAAAAGCAAAGGCTTTTGGTGCAATGGGGTCCTGCCCTGGTTGCAGGACTGAGTAACACATTTTAAACAAATTAAAGAAATGAAACATTTCGCATTGAACGGCCAGGTTCGTGAGGCCAGCAAAAAGGCGGCAATCAAAGAATTCCGCAAACAGGGTCTTGTACCATGCAACATCTACGGCGCAGGTATCGAGAACGTTCTCTTCACTATCACAGAGAAAGATCTTAAAGGTCTTACCGAAACTCCGGCATCTTATATCGTTGACCTTGAGCTCAGCAACGGCAAGAAGTACTTCGCAGTTCTTCACGAGCTCCAGTTCCACCCGGTAAAGGACAACTGCCTTCACGTAGACTTCCTCGCAGTTACTGAGGACAAGCCTATCGCCATCAAGGTTCCTGTAACCATCACCGGACACGCTGCCGGTGTACGCGCCGGCGGTAAGTTCTACAAGCTCGTACGCGAACTGAAAGTCAGCGCCCTCATGAAGGATCTTCCAGATGAACTCATTGTCAATGTCGACAGACTTCAGATCGGCAAGAGAATCGTTGCAGGTGACCTCAAGTATGAGAATGTCAATGTAGTTTCTCCTAAGGGAACTATCATCTGCACAGTCAAGTCTTCACGTCAGGTTGCAGCTCACATCGAGTATGAGGAAGCTCTTGACGAGGCTATGGAGGAAGGCGTACATCACGCAGAAGCTCCGGCAGCTCCGGCAGCTGAGGCTCCAGCTGAAGCATAATTCCAGCAAAGAGACATTTTCAGGACTGGCAGGACAAATCCCGCCGGTCCTGTTTTTATATAAAAAGGTAACGCACTCGGAATATGAGCAAAGACTATTTGGTAGCCGGACTCGGAAACATTGGCGCTGAATATGCCGACACCAGGCACAATGTCGGTTTCATGGTACTGGACGCATGGGCGGCATCAGCAGATGCGGCATTCCAGACAGCAAGATACGGAGACATAGCCAAAGTCTCTTTCAAAGGAAGAAGAATCACGCTTCTCAAACCGTCCACATACATGAACCTGAGCGGCAATGCGGTGAGATACTGGATGAATGAACTCGGCATCCCGATGGAGAACCTCATTGTCATCTGTGATGACCTGAACCTGCCTTTCGGGACATTGCGCATGCGCAAGAAAGGCAGCGACGGCGGACATAACGGATTGAAGAACATCCAGGAACTTCTGGAAACCACCGAATATCCCCGTATCCGCATCGGCATCGGCAACAATTTCAAGAAAGGCGGGCAGGTGGATTTCGTAATCGGTCCGATGAGCCAGGAGGAACGGGAGGCGATGCCGGAAATCTGCAACAAGGTAATCGAAGGCATCAAGGCTTTCACGACAATCGGTCCGGACCGGGCCATGAACAGTTTCAATACACAGGTGAAGAAAACCTCGGAAGAAGAAAATCGTCTTTGAGCAAATTCCGGCATCAAATTCCATAATTCTTATAATATTTCAGGAGTTCACTCCGCAAATCTTTTAATATTTAGGGAATTATGCTTATATTTACATATGAATTATAAAACTTTGGTTCGGTCATTTTGCCATCAGAGTCATAATTTATACATAAACAGTAGTGTCAATGAATAAGGATGTCGCATTGGTGCTTTCAAGTGGTGGTCCTAGGGGTTTTGCGTATATCGGAGCCATCGAGGAGCTGGAAAGCAGGGGTTATAATATCACTTCCGTTGCAGGGTGCTCTATCGGGTCCCTGGTCGGTGGAGTTTATGCTGCCGGCGGATTGGATGAGTTCAAGGAATGGCTGTATGATCTGGACAATGCGAAGTTGCTTTCGCTGGCGGAATTCAGGGCTTGGCATATTTCGCAATGACTTCCACCAAGAAGCAAATCAAGAAATTCTGCTCCGGCACCATCTATGACTGGGGAACTGACACCGCCACCTCCACGTGCGAAATCTGGAACATCAAGAATAGCGAAAAAGTGCCTGCCACATATATGTACGACCACTGCAGAATGGCGCTCTCACAGATTGAAAAAGCCGGATACCGCCTTGCTACAGTACTGAATTCGATATTTTAGAGACAAACTTTAAAATTTTAATCTTATTGGTTCACGTTCACTCATTCCTTGAACTCATTGTTTTACGGGAAATGTTCACTCAGTAGTTTCTGAGAACCCCATACATGGTTTATCCGTCATTTCAAGTTCAAGCGTGCAACCTGCCATAATGTCGCTATGCTTGATAAATGGACGGGAGAGTTGTTTTCCGTCAAGTGTGGCGCGTTTGATATACTTGTTTTCAGAAGATGCGCCGGGAGCAAGTACAGTAAACGTTTTGCCGTTTGAAAGTGTCATTGAAACCTTCTCAAAAAGCGGGCTTCCAATTGCATATTCAAGACTGCCAGGAGTCACGGGATAGATGCCGATTGCAGAGAATACTACAAATGACGACATCCCGCCGCCGTCTTCATCACCCGGAAGACCCATAAGGTCATTGCGGAACCAAGTGGAAAGCATCTGACGTATGCGTTTTTGTGTTTTCCACGGCTGACCGGCATAATTATAAAGGTATGGCACATGGAGAGATGGCTCATTTGCCATTGAGAACTGTCCCACGTTGCCTGTATGGTCCGGCAGTTTGGCATAGAACTGGTATTTGCCACGACCAAGGGGGGTGGCAAACATTCGATCAAGTTCTGAGACAAACTTTTGGGATCCTCCCATCAATTCAATGAGACTGGGAATATCGTGCTGGACATCCCAGCGGTATATCCATGCATTATTTTCGGCATAATACTCACGCGCACCAAGTCCTCCCGGGAAATTATAATCCACATTCTCTATGAAAATACCATCCTTGTCTTTTGGATGGAAAAACAAGGTCTGTGGATTGAAAATCGTTCTGAAACGTTGGGAATAGTCCTCAAAACGCGAAGCCAATTCTTTATCTCCGGCTTCACGCGCCAGAACAGATAGACACCAGCAGTCGTACGCAGTACCCAAAGTAACGGCAACTGGCTGCCTTTTTTCAAAGGCATTTACCACCGAATCTGTCTCAATTTCTCCAGGACGTAAGGCAGCAACAAATCCATTCTTCCAGAAAAAATTGTCAAGTTCGCTTGCCGGTGCTCCGCTCCAAGGTGCGAGGGTTTTCTCTGTAAGAGCCTTATATGATGCCGATAAGGCTGAAGGGATATCTACAGATAGGCCTTTTACTACGGCATCGGCAAAGGTTGCTACGCTGTGATTCGAATTCATGCGTCTACTGTCTCCGCTCACTTCAGGGAAACTTGGAGCCCAGCCAGTGCCGCTTTCAGATGCCATCCTGAGGAATGAGGCAAGGATGTCTTCCTCCATTGACGAGTCCATTAGTACACGTAATGGATGTGCCGCGCGGTAAGTGTCCCAAATCCAGTCGTCAGTGTAATATGGTACGCCTCCGTCCTCGTGTACGGAAGAGTCAGATGCACTCCAGTATCTGCCGCCTTCACTTATGCATATCGGGCGCTCAAACGTTCGGTAATATGATGTGTAAAAGACAGTCTTTTCATCCTCTGTGCCGCCTTTTACTCTGATTTTGGAAAGGGTTTCATTCCAAATCCTGCGCCCTTCTTTCTCAAGGGCGCAGATATCATAATCAGAAAGTTCACGAAACAGATTTGACTTGGCTTGTTCCCAACTGATAAAGGAAACACCATAGCGAATGTTTATATTCTCGGTGTCAAAAGAAAGAACTATATGATTGTCAAATACTTCCTTTGAACAGGGCTTCTGGAGAAATTGTAAATAAACATAAACATTTGTGTCTCCGAGTACTGTCTGGCTTCCGTAAATACCATCGGAATCAGTCCCAACCTGCCCACAGAAACTCCAGAGTGAGAGCCTTAAAGGCTTTGCGGAGGATATTTCGTACATTGCCGATTGATGGGAAACTGCATAACATACGTCCACGATGCCGTTTTCCAGCGTAACTCTGTAAGAATATGGTGTAATCCTCTCATTATCATAGTTCAATGGTTTAGGAGCGCATATGTCTCCATCTTCAAGAGATACGGAGAGGGTAAATGCCGAACGTTCTCGGTGATTGGTTACCACTATCGGAAGTCCACGGAGATACTCGCCCGTGTAGTCGTCCCTGTCGGGGTAAACCCTTAGTATAGAGTTGGGAAGTTGAACCGTAGGGAATGTTGGCACCAGTATATGACTTATGTTGCCCATATAGGGATTAACATAATCCACAGGCTCTTTGACCTTGTTACAAGCGGCCAGAGAAGCAATGGTGATACATAGGATGAGTATTCTGCGGATGTTCATTTCGTAAATCTGTTAAAGTGCGTGTAATAAAAAGCGTGCGCCGTTAAACTGTGTATTTGATGCAGCCTTTATGGCATTGTAGGTTGACTGTGAGCAATACAACTGACATTTTTTCTTGTCATCGCCGGCCGCATCTATTGAAGTCTGCATTCCTGTATTCAAGAACATATTCAAAACAGTTGGGGCCAATGAGAAATTGGTTCCTAAGTATAAATGCTTCAAGTTCTGACTGTTATTGAACATTGCCTGCATAGTGGTGGCCGCGGATGTCGCTGTTTCACCAAAATCTATGTATTCCAAACTGTTTTTTTCACTGACATAGAACATATAACTGAAATCTTTCACTTTTGAAAAATCCGCATTACCAAAATCTACTTTCCGTAGTTTTGCATCATTGCGGAACATATAGGAGAATGATGTTTCATCTTGGGTGGTCACATCGCTGAATATCACTTCTTCAAGTTCGACAAATTGCCTGAACAAATCTCCACTAATCTTCTGAAGTGTGAAAGTGGAAGCTTCTGTGCAAACATAAAGAACATTCCCTACAAGGTATCCGTGAATTTCTACTGTGCCCAAACCGCTGCTCAAAAGAGCTGCGTCTGTCTTATATGTCTGTGAATATAATGTATGTGCTTTAAAGACAATCTTTTTGATTATAGAGTCATCATTGTTTGCCTTACCGGTACCACCGGCAATCTTCTTGACCCGTCCAGTAAATTGGACCTCGTCTCCACTAGTTCTCAATACAGCAGTGCCGGTAACAGCCGGATAATTACTGGTGTCCAAACTCCCTAAGGGGACAATATGGCTTCTGACAATATCCAGGGCTTTGGCAGTAGTACGTTTACAGAGTTGGTTTGACTCGTTTACATATGCCATAGAGAAACCTGCATCATAAGTAGTCTTTGGGCGGACAGCAATGTAGTAAGTTCCTGGAGCGATATACTCATCGCCTTCGGCAGGAACAAGTGTGATGACTGTGACTGTCTTGCTTACATCAGGTATTGCAAAAGTCTTGGTGTCGGCATTAAAAGAGAACTCACCGGCAATGGCAATTGTCTGACCTTTTCCTCCGGCAACTTGGATAGATTTTACTTTTAATCCGTCGGGAACGACAACCTGAACAAGACCTACTGTATTATAAAGAGTTACATTTCCGTCTGGAGTGGCCAGTCCTGCGCTGATAAGAGCATTAGGGTCAACACCGTCAATGGTTGCTGTCTGGACATCAGGAATGGTGAACTTGACAACAGATGGAGAAATCTGTTTATGAGAATCGCTATATGGGCTCACGACGAGATAAGAAGCCACATTGGCAGCTGTCCCTTGGAATAGTGCATTGGAGCCGCCTTCCTCTGTCTGGAATTTATTATTTGAACTGCCGTCAAATACGCTTAAGGCATCTCCTGCAACGAACACCACGTCAGTGCCCTTGAGGGCAACTTTGGTGTCTGGACCAGGAACTTCCAGATTTGCTCTGAATGACAGTTGTACCGTTTCACCAGTGTGAATGTTTTCTTTCTGGCACGAAACGAATGCTGTAACAGCAGCAAGGACAAATGCTATCTTTTTCATAATCATTCCCTCCAATTTCTACCAAGTGAAAGTGTCGTCAAACATAAATGATTCAGCATCAATGTCATTGACACTGTTTGGCAGTTTGATATGTGACATATTAGATGTTTGGCACAGACTGTAGGCCATTTCTACTTCGAAGACGGACACCTTAGGCGCCTGATACTCTTTCTTTAAATACTTTTTACTCATAACGTGGTTATTTGTTTGATTTTGGTTCATTTGTCATATTGAACTCCAAGAGTCCGCCTTCTACAATGCAATCGTGCGGAATGGTATATCCTTCCACAAGATGTCCGTTGAGAAGTACGCTCTCCACGTATTTGTTTTCCTCGCTGAGGCCATTTGCCCGGACAGTGAATTTTCGCCCTTCGGGAAGGCTTAGTGTTATTTCCTCAATCTGAGGCGCTCCCAAAACATATTTACAGCTTACAGGATCTACAGGATATATTCCCATTGCGCTGAAAAGATACCAGGCGCTCATCTGACCGCAGTCGTCATTGCCGCAAAGACCATCAGGTAGAGGACGATAGAAGCGATCGAAAATCTCCCGAATCAATGCTTCTGTCTTCCAAGGTTTCCCAGCAAACTGGTACAGGTAGGCAACGTGATGACTTGGCTCATTTCCATGAGCATATTGACCAATAAGTCCGGTAACATCGCCCACAAATCCAACATTGTTTTCACTTATTGTATCAAGAAAGAAAAGGGAATCCAGCTTGGTTTCAAAGGCGTCAGCTCCACCTTGAAGTTCGATAAGCTTTTCGGGGTCTTGCTGTACGTGCCAAGTATACTGCCAAGCATTACCCTCTGTGTAGTCTCCGCCGTGAGTGGCGGCGTGGGATAGGGCAAAACGATCGAAAGGAGTCCTCCAACGCCCTTTTGAATCCTTTCCCCTCACGAGTTTTGATTCTGTGTCAAAAAGATTCAGCCAACCCTGCGACCGGTCGCGGAAATACTTTGCATCTTCTTTGTAGCCAAGGGCTTCGGCAAAGATGGCTGCGCAGTAGTCGTCATAGCACATTTCCATCGTGCAGGAAACGGACTCGCGTTCCATAATGTCAAAGGGATAATAGCCATATTTGTCCAGAAGGTCAAATCTTGAGGATCTCGGGTGGTTGGTGGTAAGTGATGTTTTTACAGCCTCCCAAGCCCGCTGAACGTCAAATCCGCGAAAACCTTTCATATAAGCCTCGACTATGGTTGGAATTGCATGGTTCCCAATCATACAATGTGTCTCGCTACCCCACAGTGGCCATATCGGAAGATATCCCTGTTTGTCATATTGTGCGAGCAGGGAGTTGATGAACGGATCCACCATCTCTGGATTCAAAACAGTGTAGAATGGATTGGCCGCTCGATAAGTATCCCACAGAGAGAAAGTTGAGTATAATTTTTCTCCATTATCGGCAATATTGTTTGGCTGGATGTAAAGGTGGTAGAGACAGGTGTAAACGTTGCGTTTCTGTTCTGTTGTTCCCTTTACGCTTACCCTTGAAAGAAGTCTGTGCCAGCTTTCATGTGCATCCTTGCGGATTTTGTCAAAGTCCCAAGTGGAATCTTCAATCTCCATGGATTTGCGCGCTCCATCAATACTAACGCTTGATATCGCAACTTTTACGCCAAGAGGTTTTTTGCCATCATTGAAACTGAGAATCACCTTGTCAGCCTTTTCCTTGCCTGTTGGCTCAATCTTGGTGCAACTTTGGAAAGGCTCGGAGAATGTAAGTACAAAGAACCATTCGCGGGTTGTCCAGTTATGAGTGATTAGTCGTCCCGTGATGGTGTTGTTGTCTTCATAGTTGATGTCGGCCTCAAGTACGTGTGAAAGGAGGTTGCCCGGTGAATTCACCATACCGTTCTGAAGGTCCACGTATAGTTTCCTGGTTATTTCAGGATACTTCATCAGGTAATGAGATACGTGTTCGGTTGCGGTCATCTCTACCTGTATGCCATTCTTGAAATGAACTTCAGCATAACCCGGGGATGCTTTTAGGGATTCCTTGATATAAGGATTGTCTTTCTCGGGGGTATCCGTGATGAAAGGAAGGAGCAGGACATCGCCGAGGTCTCTGCAGCCCGTTCCATTGAGATGGGTCTGGCTGAAACCAATGAGAGTGCTGTCGGCAATGTTGAAACCGGAGCAGTATTCCCATTCCGTGTTTCCTGAGTCAGGACTTGGCTGAACCAGACCGAAAGGAACACAAGCGCCAGGGAAAGTGTGCCCGTTGTCGGCAGTACCCACGAGTGGATCTACCCAATGGCATACATCTTCCGAGCAGGAAGATATCACCATCATTGCTGTTGTCAGCATTAATGTAAGGGTTTTAGTCATAGCTTGTCAAATATGTATTGTAATATCTCTCTTCTGGTTTTAAGACCACCGGGCAGTTCGATACCGGAAAGTGCTTGAAAACCGTTGATTTCTTGTTCTGATGCTTCTTTATCCAACTCTGCCTCCCATCCGGTTATATATCCCTTCAGAGCCATCTTTTCAACCATATTGAAATCTGGATGTCCTGGGGCTATGTCCTTGAAATAAACCAAGGAGGCTTTGTTTTTCAAAAGACGGTCTTGGATGCGGTCTATGCATAGCTCCTGAACCTTTTTCCCCTCTTTGATACTTTGGGCGGCAGCAACTCCTGCAGCCTCTCCAAGAGCCATCCAGCAAGGTTCCATCCTCATTGTGGAGAAACCTACGTGACTGCCGGAAACTGGAACAGGAAACAGCAGATTGCTTAGCTTGCGTGGGACCATTACGCCAAACGGTACCGTATATGGTACGCTCTCATAACCAAAGAAGCCGTCCAAGTGGACTTTTCCTGTCTCTCTTTTGTAGCAGGCGTGGGAATCCAAGGCATAATGACAGGAAGTTATGCTTGAACTATGTATGGGCGGTCTTTTCCCTGGAGCCACTGCAATGGCATCGGAAGCAGTGAAGAAGTATTGACCATCCATGCGTCTGCCTTCACGCACATAAACCTGACGTGGAAAGTTGTTATTGTCCATGTACTCTGTAGAGGAGAGACCCCATTTTCGGCATTCTTTCCTGAATTGTCGAGGAAGTGCCTTGTCGTTCTGAACAAACCAGATGAGACCAAGCGTATATTCCTTGAGCCTCTCGGCAAACTTGTCTCTCCACTCCCAACTGGCGCTTGGCCAAGGCCAGTTTTCTTCCGGAAGATCAGTGGAAATAAATGCCATATGCTGGTTGTTGGCATCTGTTTTGGCGTTAGGAAGTCTGACCATATTGGTAATCTTGGCAATGCCCCAAGGGTCTCCGGGAATGAGGGTTCTCTTTCCTGCCTTCAGGGCTTCGCGATTTGCCTGATAGTCGGCTTCAGTGAGTTTGGCTGTTTCAATGCCGGTGTTGCGACCGGTCCAGACGTCATCTATAAGGGAAACATAATCCTCCCTGTTATATTTTGTCGGCTTTTTTATCTTTGTCATATTGGCTTCGTCTGAAGTAAGGCAAAGTCGGTAGTTGTAAGCTTGGACAGCATTGTCGCCCATATAGCTGGAACCTTCAGACTCACCGCCACCCACAAACTGTACTCCCCAGTGGCGGAAAACTCTTCCGGCGCAGGGCTCACCATATTCAGTGGCGGATTCTCGACCGATATGATAGGGGACTCCGGCCGCTGCGGCAAGGTCTCCTTCATAAGTGGCGTCTATGAAAACGCCGCCAGCATACTCCTCGATTGCGGAATTATCCTTGTTCAGAACCTTTATCCCGAGTATTGTCTCTCCCTCTTTCGTTACATTATCAGGCAGGCAGTCAAATTGACGGCTGTACAGCACAGTGATGGAAGGATATTCGTCCAACATTCCAAGGAAAGACCTTTCTGCTACGGATGGCTCAAAATGGTAACCCTCGGAGCAGTCTTTAACTTGTTGGGAATCGGCTCCGTAAGCCTCCTGGTAATACTGTAAATTCCGGTTTACAAACTCCAGAAAGAGGCCGGTTGTAGCACCTCTGGTGCTTATGTCCGTGGCGCCAAGACCATTGGCAGGGAGACCTCCGATATGGTTGGTCCTTTCCAAAATGGCAACACTCATTCCCTCTCTTGCAGCCGAGATAGCGCAGGTGATACCTCCCGGTGTTCCGCCCACTATAACCACATCGTAATGTGGTTGTGCCCAGGCGTATGCCGACAATAAAAACAGTGAGGCTATTACTGTGAAAAATCTCATTATAAGTACTTTTGTGCGGTAATCAAAATCTTCATAAGCATTGGCTCAAACAAATCGGTATCATTGAAGCCGTTATGGGAATAGTAGTCTTTGAAAATCAGATCGTATTGTACATCATTTTCCCTCAATGCGTGTGTGAATGTCTTAATCTGATTTTTATCAACCAGAGTGTCTCCGCCGGTGAAAGTAATAAGGCAATAAGGCGCTCCTGGGTGAACGAATGTCACTGGAGAAGCATTCTTGCGGGATTCTATGCTTTCAAGATTGAAGTAGTCATTGTGCCTGTTTGAAGGGACATATCCTGGGTATGTATTCACCAAGTCATATATTCCATTCATGCTTATAAGAAGTTTGGTCTCCGGTATTCTCATTGCTGCATATGAAGCGAGATGACCACCGGCAGAATGTCCAGCAAACCCAAAACGCGTAGGGTCAAGATTATATTCAGCCGAATGCTCCTTGACAAAAGTTAGAGCCGCCTGAATGTCGTTCCAAGTGTCAGAAAAATTTGCTCCTTGGGTGAGAAGCGAATAGGAAATTCTAACACCGGCAATTCCGTGCCCGGCAAGATAGCGGGACTGGAGACTGTGGCCACCGAAGTTTCCGCTATGCCATCCGCCACCGTGAATCCAAATGATAAAAGGAAGCGCCTTCCCATCTCTTTTTTTTGGAAGGTCTATTGCAAGTTTGAGCTCATAGCTGGGATATTTGGCGAACACCATCTCAATGGTCTCACACTGATGGAAATCCTCATCCTTGAGAAAGGTGCGGCTGCGATAATATGGCTCATACATATCTGCTGGCACCTTTGAAAGGTCAAAGATGCCCTTGGAAACTATGTTGTTCTCATCTAACAGACGGTAACCGCCCTTTACCCTGAGAAGTTCGAAACCATAACGGTTGATAATTCTGTCCTGGGCCGATAGGATGGTCGAGGCTAATATTGCGGACACAATTACTGTTAATATCTTTTTCATATTTTCTTGAGTCTAATGATATACCCACCACCTGGGGCAATTTCAATTTCCAATCGGTCTTGCTTACATACTTGGATGCAAGTTCTTTTATAGTCATTCGCGTTATGCGTTGCGTTTATCCCGTCTTTGAATATCTCTGCCTGATATTTTCCGTCTTCCAGAAAAGAGAGATCCAATGTCGCCTTTCTACCATCCCAGGATGCAATAGAGCCTACATACCATACATCGTCATAAGATTTGCGTGCAATAGTAATGTAATCTCCTATCTTGCCTTCAATAACGCGGGTTTCATTCCATACAGTAGGGATGGAACATATGAAACGCGTGCATTCTTCTTCCTTAATATAATTAGTAGGTGTGTCGCAGAGCATACATAGCGGAGATTCAAACACTACATACTCTGCAATCTGGCGACATCGGGTACCCTGACTCATCGGCTCGGACCAGACTGATCGGTAAGTTGTCTTCGTGCCGTTGCGCATTGCCCCCTGAGTATAATCGACAGGGCCAGCGATGCTGCGTATGAACGGAAAGCAAAGGTCATATGTTACCATATCGCACTCGTAGTTTGGATTCTTCAGTTGCTCAAGACCGTGCACGCCCTCAAAGTTGAGAACGTTTGGATATGTCCTGTTGAGTCCGGTTGGCTTTGCTCCCCCGTGAAAGTCCAGAATTACCTTGTTTTCCAATGCTAAAGCAGCAGCTTTGTAGTAGAACTCATTCATAAGTTGATCGTCCCTGCCTATTGCGTCAAGTTTGAAACCCTTGATACCCATTCGGGCATAATCACTTATAATGCGTTCCATATCCTTTTGAAAGGCATAATAGCTAACCCAGAGCATCAGTCCTACGTCTTTTGAATCGGCATACTCAATGAGTTCGGGGAGATTGATTTCCGGGACAACGGCAAATGCGTTTCCAGCCATGCGATCATACCAGCCTTCATCGAGCACTACATACGGAATACCATGAGATGCGGCGAAGTCTATATAGTACTTGTAACTTGCATTGTTTACCCCTGCGACAAAGTCAACTCCGGTGATATTCCAGTCATTCCACCAGTCCCATGCCAGCTTACCCGGTTTTACCCAAGAAAAATCAGCCTGTACAATTGGGCGTGCAAGCTTGTAAACCAGATTATTGTCTAAAAGTTCTGCGTCTGTCTTGCCGATAGCAACAACTCTCCAAGGAAAGTGTTCTCCTGCGTTAAGTCGGGCAATGTAGGACTCTCGCTCTACAACTACCTGATTATGACCGCCAGTCGTTACGGAAGGGTCGTGGCTTCCCTGACGCATTGTCTTGGGATAGGGGGCAAATACGCTGTGAAGGCAGTTTCCTCCATCCCCCATAAGATACATTCCGGGATAATGCTCAAGTTCAGATTCTGTGATACAGAACTTTTTTCCTCCTCCCGCATCAAACAAGATGGGCAGAAAAGCCAGCTGACCACTTCTCCACTTGGAAACCGGATGAACAGAATATGTGTTTTCAAATGTGTTGAAGAACTGAACGGAGAAATCTCCAGTCTTCCTGACATAAGGAACATATGCCAACAGGTCTTCTTCAAATCGGAAATCGCTCTGTTCGGAAAAAACCATAAGCTGTTTCTTGCCGGTATAGACAAAACGCCAGGCAAAACCTTCATCAAAAGCTCTCAAGACAAGGTCAAAGTTATCGCGACCTTTTAGCAGAAGTTCATTGTAAACACTTCTTTCTTGGCTTCTTTTGTAAAGGGGAGTGTCAAATGTCTCATCCACGTGGCTTCTGACAGCCTTTTTTATCTTGAATCTCTTTCCGAATTCTCCTTCGTTGGTGTTGAGCTCGATTCTACTATCTTTCAGAATAACATCGTCTCCGTGTGAAACGGACAATGTGACTCCATCAGATATAGTGATTTCAGCGCAGACCTGCCCGTCAGGTGAACTGACACGCAGGACTGTAGCCAAAATGGTTATCAATAGAGTTGGACTCATTATTTCTTGATTTTTTTAGGGCCAACGCTGACATCGTCAATTCTGAACACGCAGCCATAACCATTCTGACGGAAACGGAGTTTCAAGTTTTCTTTATTGGGAAGAACAGAGGTCCTGCGATATGTGAATTTGAGTTCGGAACCTTCATCGGTAGGGAGTGGCTCGAAATCAAGTTCAGTCCAGCGGAGACCATCTTCTGACCACTCTACAACCAAATCGGTACCATCAAAGCGACGGACACCTTTCAGAAGTGCGAAACCAACCACAGGTTTCGTGATATCCATAGTGTTGATACCATTGATCTGGAAATAGCAGTTGTGCTTGTCTGAAATGCGGACGTTGCAGCCGCGTGATGCCTCGTTACCGAACTGGGTGGTGTAGTTGGCGTTCTTAATGGTTGCTCCATTGTACTGAATTTCAGCATCTCCCTCATAGGTTAACTGGCCGCTGTAGCGGAATCCGCCTTCTTCGTTGAGGTCAGATGCGCTCATCATTACGGGAAGGGTTCCCATTGTCTCTTCAAATTCCTGGGCAAAAGCCACAGAGGAAAAACATACGGCAATTACCGTCAAAAGCATTTTTGTTCTCATTGTATTATTTTTTTACTGTTATATTTTTTACGAATTGGTTTGTAGTGATATCTTTTTTTGTGACGCAGTGTCCGTTTAAGCGGACATTGCTCAGAGTCACATTTTCGATCAAATGCTCGTCATCGTAGCCTAACAGTTGTATGGTAGGGTTTACAACATTGTCGGCTTTGATCTTCTCAAATACCACATCGCTGATATGTCCCCTCTCATCAGAACTGGACCACACGGCCTTGTTTATCCAGAGTGAGATCAGATTCTTACTTTCCTCAATTCTCAGATTGCGGAAGACGATACCGCTTACAATGGCATTGTCGCAGTGATATACGCGCATGCTCCATTCACGTCCCTTGTCGTGGATTATATCGTTGTCTTCAAAGACTATGTTGCGGATATCGTGGTTGATTTCCGCCCCAACGCTTAAAGCGTGCGCTACCTCGTTCCAGAGGATATTGCCATAGGCGAATACGTTTTCACAAGGGCCGCCGTCTTGTGTTGTTTTTATTACAATCAGGTCGTCCAAAGTGCGTATGAAGCAGTTTTTTACTGTCACGTTATCACTATTGCATATATCAATGCCATCGGAGTTTGCTCTATAACCGAGAATTTTGACACCATCAATCGTAACGTTTCGGCTTCGCATCACGGGCATAGTCCAGACGCTGGCATCTCGAAGGATTATTCCTTCGATGGAAATATTGCTTCCGTTGACATATAGAAGGTTTGTTGTATGTATGTCACAGAGGGAACCATCCACGATGCCGCTCCCTTTCACCTTGATATCGTCTCCGATGAGGGATATTACAGGTGAATAGGCCCCTCCAGGTTCCCGTTGGAACATCTCTCCATAGAGAACTGCGCCGGGAGCGATGTAAAGGGTTTGGCCGGAGTGTACAACTATCCGTGAAACATAATGCACCCCAGGACCATAGTAGATGACATTAGGGTCTGAAGGATCAATGGGGTTTTCTTCTATTTTATTGGCAAAAATGTGCAGTGAATGGTACTCGTCTCCATTCACTTCTAATGTAAGCCTGTCTCCAGGGATGGCATTGAAACTGATTTCCCTGCCTTTAATCTGGGGGACTATTCCTCGGGACGTAGGTAAAACCTTGGCACTGGTGACATCCATCGGAGCTTTCACTTTGATGACAGCAGGGCTGTTGATCTCTTTATAGCAGAAGGCTGCCCATTCATAGATATCCTTGGAGCCTTTCTTGTCGTCCATGCCTTTCATCCTCCAAAGACTGTCCTGTGGAGATACCTTGAGGTCATAAACTGTAACTTTTTCATCATCCATCTTCACCTCAAACATAGTCTTTCCTCTTGCAGAAAGACCGAGGGAAATGGTCATAAAAGCTATTATAATCGCTATTTTTCTCATTTCTTTATAAATCTGACAGCATCAACGACCACAATTCCTCCATCGCCCTTGTTGCTTATGACAAGTTTGATAGGCTTTCGGGAGTCGTGGGTATAAGTTCCCAGACTATGCCAGTAACCTCCTTCACTGCGGGGGCTTACTGTCATATCGACAAGACATTGATGAGCACCCTTTTTATCGTGGATAGTAACGTCGGCGGCTTTTGTCCTGTTGCCGGAAGCGGAATACATTATTTGCACTTCATACTTGCCGTTTGAAGTAAGTTTCGGCTTGAAAACTGCCTCTTCACCGCCATTTGGCTTGCAGGAAGTAAAACGGTAGTTATATTTCATAAAAGGTCCTTGGCTGGTGGAATGACTCCAGATGCCATCATTGAGATTGAGTTCCGTGTCATCCATCACAACGCCTTCAAACTGTTCTGGAGTAAGATACATTCCAAGAGGCGTATTGAAATGTATAATCTGTTTCTGGGACTTCAATATAGTCTGAAGTTCTTTTATGTTCACATTCTGAACCGGAAGGTTGTCTCTGATTGCAAGGACTGTTGCATTGCCGGCAACCTGACCGAGCATCATATAAACTGGCTCCATACGGAGTGACGCGCAGATTACGTGCGATGCACTCATACACACCGGTACAAGTAGGTTTGTACAATCTTGTTTCTTAGGAGTGATTGCCCTGTAAGGAATCTCATAAGGTCTGTAAGGAGTATAATCAAAGGCGCCTTCTTCAAGATGGAAGCCTCGTTTGTTTACAACGGAGGATACAAAATGACAGTCGAGAAAGTATGAGCCTATTGCAACTGCATCCTCTTTTGTCGGATTATCCCATGCATCTTGCTGAACCATAATATACTCTCCTCTCATCCTGCGGCCTTCGCGTATATATAGTTGGTAGGGCCAGTTTCCGTTGTCTTTATACTCGTCTGCTGCAAGGCCATAACGTCGGGTGTCTTCTCTTAGAGCCTCAGGGACGCGGGGGTCGTGACCGAAAAACCACAGCAGTCCTTCTTGGTAGCGACGATGGTAGAGGTCGATTGCCTCACGCATCTGATAACTGCCTTCCGGATAATCCCAGGAAGCATTGATAAGATCCATATGGTTGAGGTCGTACTTCCGGTTTGGAAGTTTGTAGAGTGTCACTACCTGATCGAAACGTGTAAGCCCTCGCTTCTGAATCCGATAGAGGGTATTGGTATAACGGTCCGGATCATATCCTTCCGGTTTGCGGAATGGGACAAGATTCTCAGGGTCGTCAGTAACTGTGAGACGGTAAACGTATGCCTGCGTCTTGCCATCAGCCTGACCTTTGGGCATCCTTTCCTCAAACTTTATATCAAGAGGATATTTGGCTGCAAGCTTCCTTATCACAACCATCTCTTCGGAAGTATAGTTGCGGAAATGACGGTATTCGCAGATGCCCGCTGATGATTCTCCAAATTCATCGGCTCCTTCACGTCCTGTCAGATAACTTACACCTGCCTGAGCCATAAGATCGCCCTCATATGATGAATCAATGAAAACCTTGCCTTCAAGTCGTCGACCGTCTTCAAGGATTATTGCGACAATTTTTCCATCAACAACCTCTACGCCGTCTTTTTCCCGAAGACGGGAATGATAGAGAACTTCAACGCCTTCATTGGAAAGCCAATCGTTGAAGACATCTTCGGCGATTTTGCACTCAAGGGCAATCTGCATACGATGAGGCGTACCGTAATGAGTGCCCACGGCCCTCAAGAAATCCGCTGTATAGCCACCTACAGTGCTGGCCCAGCCTATATCCACATTTCCGATACCGCTTGTTGTAAGTCCGCCTACGTGTGCAGTTCGCTCAATTAGAGCGACATTGAGACCTTCCTTGGCAGCTGAATACGCTGCAATTACTCCAGATGACGTGCCGCCGTACACTATCACATCATATTCACCATTCTGCGCAAACGCGCAGAATGATAGTATAGAGACCAATAATAAACTGATTACCTTTTTCATTCTACAATTTGTGTCTTAATGGAAATAACCACATAGCAAGGCTTGTCGTTTGGAAGTTGATTTTGTCCCGAGAAGGAGTCTCGGCTTCCCTCTACCACCTCGAAGCGAACAATGCCGGTGCTGTTAGGGTAAGTACTTAGCGGACCTGTCTTGAAGAGGAAACAGTCGCCAACCTTGTAGTTAATCCAATCGGCACTTGTCTTGCCTTGAACCACATAAGTCTGTACAGCATTAGAACTCAAATCGGATGCTGTCACATTATCAAAATCAAACGTGAAGGCATTAGTGAGTTTCTTTATGTAAGTGGCGTTACGGTTGCCCCAGTTGGCATTGCCTGCGGCCAGTGTAGGAATACTGTTCAAACCTTCGGGGTCTGTGTAGGTAAACCAACTTGGGTCCTGTCCTGCACGGTCTTCATTTGCCCTCATAAGACGGACACCATTGTCATTAGCACCGCCATTGTTCCATGCAAAATAGAAAAAGTCAATATTGCGCCTGTTTTCTGTTTTCCAGAAATCAAACAGAGAGTAAGTTTTGAAGTCTCTTACGGAGAAGAAGCAATAAGACTCTACACCTGGATATTCTTCAAGTACAAGAGCTTCCTTACTGTTACGCTGAGCGGCAATCACGATGTCTTTGCCGTAACGGAGGTTTACCAATGTGGGAAAATGAATGGCTACGGAGTGGTTGAGCCTGTCAACCGCCACGAATTCAATGGCGTGGCAGTCCTGGTCGAAAGATTCGAACGAGTAATTATAATCAGTCGCAAAATCCTTTGAGGCATCGTAATAGTCGATAGCTACGCGATTCCTTACATTGTTACCCTGAATATCTTTGGAGAGTTTGACAACCTCAATATAACTGAGACCTGTTTCAGCATTCACGTGGAATGTGAAGTTTCGGGAATCGGTACTCTTAACAAGCAGTGGCTTTACAACTGTTTCGCCTGTAGGCTCCATATTTGGAGCAGGAGCGGGGATGTAATTGACCGGAAGAGTTTCAATCTTCATCTTGCCGTTGGCATCGGTGGCTGATACTTGAACGCCCCTATAGCCTTCAAAATATGTTATTGTCTGTGAGAAAAAATATGTTTTGTCTCCGGCGTGGAAAGCGGGACTCAATGGAACATCTGTAACTCCTTCCGAGGTGAAAATAGATACTTTTACGCTTTGGAGAGAGTTGGAAGAGGTAATCTCAAATTCTGTCAAAACCTCGTTTGAATCTTCATTACGCTCGTCTATCTGGATTTTATCCAGACCGAAAGTGATTACAGGTGCAGGAAGCACAGGTGTCACGGATACCGGGAGTATCTTCTCTACTTTCCTGTCTGCCTTGTCTTTAGCAAGGATTCTTACAGAACTGAGATTAGTATTCCATACAAGGCTTTCCTTCATGGAGTACTGATGTTCGTCGCGAAAAGATGTAATCTCTTTTACAAGGGTTTCCTCCCCAGATTCCGTTTTGTACAATGTTACGCTCTTAAGTCCGGCCTCGGAAAAGACCACGCACACGATAGGAGTGTTATCTACCCTGTTCATGTCAGGAGTAATAGCCTCATACATCAGTTCAATGCTTGGCTCGGCCATTGAGGAATAGTCAGCATCCTGTTTGTTTGTACAAGAAAAGATTGACAGGGTCAAGACCATAAGTACAATATATATCTTTTTCATACCAATATCCCGTTAGTAAGGTGTAACATCAGTGTAAGTCTTGCGGAACATAGCGTAGTCGTTCATGATATGAATTACGCCATTTACCGGCATAATGTTGGAGGCTACTGAACTAGAACTACGGCTGTTGAAGTTGCTGCCTTTATCATTTGCTACGATGTTGCCGTTGGCTATTGGATAGCCGATAGAATTTGAAGAAGACTTGTTTACTTTCAATGTCATAAGTCCCCATTCTCCTTCAAGAAGAGTCTTTACGTAGATGGGCTCTACGGGTAGTTTCTTGTTAAGGGAATGATATTCACCGACTATCATATGGTATAGAAGAAGTCTGGTGACATCTTCCACATCGCAGTAAGATATCTTGTCCACTTGAGCGTGAGCATTGCGGAAGTTGGTGATTGCCATATTGTTTAGGAAAAGATAGGTGATGCAACGATCGGTCTGAGTGTAATAATCCTGCATACCGGTAAATTCCACAGCTTCCACCATTTCCGATAAGTCTTCACGCGACTGCATATATTCCCATGCGTTCATCTCTATATGAGGGTTCAGAGGTGAACTGGTGTATTTGTAATCTGTCTGCATTTTGAAGTCCTGGCAAGAGACCAAGACAGTCAAAAGCAAAGCCATTGATATTGTTTTGATGTATCTCATAGTAGTTCCTCGTATTAGTGTATTAGTAACCCGGATTCTGCTCATAAGCGTTTTGACACAGATTGAGGACTGACTGATTGATAGGGAACAGTTCCTCATTTTGGCTTGAAAGACCATTGATAGGGTTCATGACAGACACGACCCTATGATTGCGCACAAGGTCGAACCATCGCTTACCCTCGCCGACTTGTTCTATCTGCTTCTGGTCAAGAATATAGTTGATTAGCTCGTCCCTACTTGAAAAGTCATTTACCTTTGCAAGTTTTGAAGCAACGCCTGCGCGTTCAAGTACAAACTGAATAAGATTCAGCGCATCCTGCCATTTGTCGAGGTTGGCTTTTACTTCTGCCTGCATAAGGAGAATGTCAGTATATCGGTAGATTGGATAAGCTATCTGGCAATTGATATAATCCTGATATTTGACAGATGTGCCATTTGCCATATATTTGTGTACCTGAAAACTTTCTGCGCTGGATTTAGAAGGACAGAGGTAATTCTCAAAGCGCTTGTCCACCGGTGCCATAACGGCAGCTTTCTCATATATTGTCTGAAGTTTGGGCGAAAGTACAACCGTGGAACCTTGTCCCATTCCACACCCAAGTATGCTCCATATCATAGAGAAATTGTTTTGACCGGCTTCGTTAATGTTCTGGTGAATGACAAAAATGAACTCGTTTGGCTTTCCATATTCGTCAACCTGCGGGTTGTTGTCTCCAGTCCTATTGTCAAGGGCGTTCACAAAAGTGTTCTTGAGATCAGAGATGTCCTTTTGGAAACATACGTGACTGTTCTGGATGGCGGCATCAGGACTGCCATTGGCTGACATAAAGCGGTCGATGGTGGCATCTGCTGCCTCCCATTCGCCAAGCCACATCTGGGCGTCGGCAAGGATTGCATAGATGGCATTACGGCTTATTCGCTTCCGTTCCACATTGGATGGGTCTATGAGTGTTTCAGCCAGTTGCAGGTCAGGAATGATTACATCTCTGAGAACTTCATCTTTAGGAGTGCGTCCCTTGAATTCGGCGTTTTTGATGTTGTCTACCGGACTCAAATATACAGGAACGGCACCCCATACTCTCACTGCATAAAAATAGCACAATGCCCGCATTGCATATGCTTGAGCCAGATAATCGCTCTTAAGAGTCTGGTCGGTAATGTTTGCATTTGGAATGTTCTGTATAGCAAAGTTTGCGTTACTGATGACTTTATAAAGAGTCGTCCAATTTGTTGATGGGAGATCTGTAGTCATCTGGTTAAGGATGAGCTTAGAGTACTCTGAAGGAAGTTCCTGATATAGGACAAAATTGTCGGAACGCATTTCGCCCCAGGAGAACCAGTTGGTTCTGAGAGCAGTGCGGAAGGATGAGTATATCTCTGCGATGCCGGCATTCACATCGCGCTGGTTCTGCCACATCTTGTTCTGAGGAATCTCACTGATGGGATCCACAGATAGCAGTGTGCATGAATTCATAAGTAGGAGAGTCCCCGCTAAGACTGTCATTGTTTTATATATGTACATTTTCATATTTCGCTATAGATTTATCGTAAAACCAAGTCCAATCTCGCGGTTGCGTGGGAAACGATTGGTATCCATACCCAAAGAAAGTGCGCTGTAATTGGAAAATTCGGGGTCGTAACCGCTGTATGCTGTGAATGTGAACGGATTGGTGATGTAGGTGTAGATATTCAAGCCCTTGAGTTTGAGTCTCTGCGCCACTGCAGGTTTTAGCCTGTAACTGAGTCTGATGTTTCTTATCTTGATGAAAGAACCATCTTCGATATAGAGAGAATTGACATGACGGTCGTTTTGGAAACTGTCGGCAAAAGGACGCGGATATGTCACTTGGTCACCCTGTTTTACCCAGAAATTGTTTACCCAGCCGATAGTTGGAGTTGTGCTCCAAGCAGCCATTGACGCCTGGTCCTGATTGTAGCGGGCATAGTTGTAAATCTTGCCTCCTACTGAAAAATAACTTGCAGCAGAGAGAGTGAACTGATAAAAGCGGAATGTGAGGGTGATACCGCCGGTTATGAAAGGCTGAGCATTGCCAAGAATCATTCTGTCATGGTCATTGATTATACCTTCTTGATGCTCAGGATTTTCCTCCCAGTTGATGTCACCGCCTCTGAACGGAGTACCATTGGGGAGAGTTTTCTGCTTGACCAGACCATCATAACGATCATCTCCAAGTTTGTAGTGGTCAAATGCTCCGTTCTCTGCAAATACGGGAGTGAGTTGTTTCCAGTCTTCCGTAAAGGCATTTGACTCATCGTAGGCAAATACGCCCAAATACTTGTAGCCGTAGAAATCTCCCAATGGTCTGTTCTCGGAGATATACCAGTTGTCTGAATGAATATAATTCGTGTGATTTGCCAACTCCACAACCTTATTGCGGCAGTAAGTTACATTCGCATCTAAGTGGAGGTAATATTTCTTCTTGTTCAGAAATGTTCCCTTGAACGCCACCTCGAAGCCCTTGTTGTCAATGGAACCGATATTTTTGCGTACCGTATTGAAACCCCACTCCTTTGGAATCTCATAGTTGGCAAGAAGGTTGTCAGTATACTTGTCGAAGTAGTCTATTGTCATCTGGTATCTGCCCTGCTTGAAATTGAGATCCATTCCTGCATTGAACTGGCGAGTACGTTCCCATCCAAGGTCATTGACTGCAATCCTGGAAGCAGTAACGCCTGCTACTCCGTCATATATGCCGCCAATCGCATAACTGAGTTGCGAATCAAAGTCGCCGATTGCCTCATTACCGGTAACGCCATAACTGACTCTGAATTTGGCGTCGCTAAGACCGATTGCACGGTTGAAACGACGCATGAACTTTTCGTCAGAAATGCGCCATGCCGCCGATACGGACGGGAAAAGTCCCACCTTCTTGTCTGCCGCGAATCTGGATGAACCATCGGCACGTACATTGGCGGAGAGGATGTATTTGGACGCATAATTATACGTTGCGCGGGCAAAACCGGAAGCCATCGTGTGCGCGGTCTCTATGGAACCGGTGGCGGTAAGGTCGAAGTTGGCTGCGAAGGCATTCATTGTCCAAACTGCATCTGTGGCTGAATCCTTGCCCTTGAAGTACTCCACGGCGCTTCTCCAATTCTGGATGGAGAAACCGACCATTGCAGAAACATTGTGCTTGTCTTTGAAGGTCTTTGTGAAGTTGAGGTAGTTTTCGTTCATCACATCAAAGGTCATAGTGCTGCGGTGCTGTCCGTTATTGTGCAGGTACTGGTCACTGAGAGCAGTCGGTCGCATATAAGTATAACGAACGTTGCCGTAATTCGCATTGATGTTGGTAGTCCATTTGAGATAATCCGTAAACTTAAGATCCAGATACTGGAAGATGGAGATACGGAAATACTCATTGAAGTTGGTCTGAAGATTGGCAGACAGAGGGCTTATGCCCCAAAGTGTACCGATAAGGCTTCCGTCAGGATAGTAGAGACTTAGCGTTGGTTTGCGGGAAAGGATACTGTTGAGGTATCCGGCTTCGTCAATGCCGTCCTTCTTGGCGTAGCTCGCATTAACCTTTGTACCGAGCGAGAGTACTTTGTTTGCGGTATAATCAGCATTCAGGCGGAGAGATGCCCTGCGGAAATCCGTATTTTTGATAATTCCTTCCTCGTTGTAGAAGCCACCCATAAGCATATACTTCAACTGGCGGCTCGCTCCTCCGAAACTGACGTCTACCTGGTCTTTGTTCGCAATGCGGTATGCTATCTTCTGATAGTCGTTGTCGTTGTTGAGAAGAACATTGTAAGGGTCTCCAAGTTGGGAGTTGAGAATATTGATTACGGCTTGTGAAACGAGTCCAGTACCTTCTCCGTTTGCATACTCAAGGTAACTCTTCTGCATATCCCTATACTGGTTTGCATTAATTTGAGGCAACTTATGAGTAAGACCGGCAAAAGAATGCTGGTAACGAACTTCCAGAACTGGATTGCTCTCATTGCCCCTTTTTGTGGTGACAAGGATAACACCGTTTGCGGAACGTGCTCCGTAGATAGCAGCAGAAGCGGCATCCTTCAGTACCTCTATAGATTCAATATCATAGGGATTGAGTTGTTCTATATCGGTAGTTGGCACACCGTCAACCACCCATAGAGGACCTACGCCGGCATCATTCATAGTTGACGTTCCACGTATTATAACGGATGAGCCTTCTCCCGGCTGTCCGGAACCGGATGTGACTTGAACACCGGCAGCTGTACCTTGCAGAGCATCAAAGATGTTGGTTGGCATCTTGTTCTCAATGTCATCCTTGGTGACAGAGACGATGGAGCCGGTGATATCCCTTTTCTTAGTGGTGCCGTAACCTATCACCACTGTCTCGTCAAGAACATTTTGAGCGTTTTCCAAGACCACGTCCAGTCGATTGTCCACGCCTGCGATATGATTCAGGTCTTTATATCCAAGGAAACTAAATACAAGGATGTCTTCCGGACCGGTGATACCGATTGAATACTTACCGTCGGAATCGGTCACAACGCCTTGGTTGGTCTTGGTATTGAATACTGTGGCTCCGGGAAGGGAACCGGGAAAAGGTTCGCCGGCATTTACCGTTCCGACGAGCGTTCGGGTGACACGAGTGTCGGACTTCTTTTTCTGGGCAAAACTCTGCTCAGAAAAGAATAAGGTCAACGACGATACTGCAAGCAGTGTGAAAATAACCCTAATTCTTGTCCTCATATTGTTAAAATGTATTTATATTATTGTCAAGCCACTGGAATTTTCCTTCATATGCCTGTTTCAGCTTGGCTATAGCTTCTTTATATGAAAGTGATTCATCTTGGTTCGTAGTCTTGTTTATAGGCCACATTGTTATATTTATCTTGTCTGATTCAGTCAGTTTGGATGCAATCTCGTCTATGTAAGCGGGGATTCCAGAGAGGGCAGCTTTATAACTTGTCCATCTTGCTTTGACAAGCTTGCGGAATTCCTTGTCTCGGAACATCTGATATATGTAATACTTTTGTCCCATCGCTATGTAATTATATTTGTCCTTTGGTATAAAAGTCCCCCAGTCAAAGTCCCATACGGGACCGGCGGTCAGTTTTCCGTCCTTATCCATATATACATACGCGCTCTTTGGTTGGTTCACTTCCGAGTTTTGGGCAAGTTCGTTTACAAGCCACCAGTCAACGAAAGAGCCGGAATCTATGTAATTGATATATTTCCGCTGAATGAACGAAGCCTCCGTAAACAAAGATTGTTCAAACTCAGCTACAAAATTGTACAAATAATCAAATTGCTCCTGTGTCACCCAATCAGGGTCTTTGAACTGCCAAGGGACGTTGTGAAGTTTCGTTTTGAATTTGAACTCCTCGTCGTACCAAAGATCACATTCCATAAGGAAACCGCCGTCTTTGGCAATATTTACGCGGTTATTATCAACTTTTATTTGTTCACAGAGATAGTAATTTCCTTTATGCTCACCATTTAAGATGAGTTCTACAAACTTGCCGGAAGGAGTCCATTCGAGTTGGGTGCGACGAGAAATCTCAAAAGCAACGTCGTTACGGATCAGTGTGCGGTCCATCCAATTGGCCAGGAGGCACCATCTCTTGTGCTTTTTCATTCCAAGGATTTCACTCTTGTTGTCCAGTTTCATTGCATAGGGCTTTTTGGGAAACTGGCTCCAAGTGCTGTTCCCGCGTCCTTTCACACTAAGTTTTCCGTCATAATCTATGCTTCCGTCTGGATTATATATGGTAACAGTTGCTCCTGCAATCCATTCTTCTTTTGAAACTATGGGTGTGGCATTTGGTGTGTTGAGTACAACTACTGGGAGTCCGGTATTGAGGCCGAATATGCTGTTACTTGCAACTTTAAATGCGTTGGAACTAATAGCTACAGATTCTCCCGCCGAGTCCTTTGTGTTATACGAAAAGTAGGCATCTTGATTATATTCGGTGGAGATGGATAAATCTCTTAAAATCGCCACATATGAGCCATCTGATATTTTCTGCACATCTTCAAGGGAAAAGAATTTGCTTTCTGTTTCAAGTGAAAGATTATTGGGGTTGAAACTCGCATTTGAAGGATTGATACGGAATGGGACCTGTGCTGATGCGCCGAAGCCCAATTCTACTGGATTGGCTGATGCTAGGGAGATGGAAGACAAGGCCGTATCAAGACTGGATACTTTGTCTTCCAATATATCAAGTTTGTCCTGATACTTCGAGCAAGAAGCAAAGAGACATCCGGCAGCAAGGCTTGCTGCAAAAAATACTCTTATGACCGATGAATTTGTTGTCATTAACATTGTGGTTTTGCCAGCAAATTTATCGGGTCACGTTTAATGATGGGGTTAATAAAAAGGTTAATGAGAAGTTTTTTTTACAAAAGAAGGGAAATCTTTGTCAAAATCTTCTCCCATAACTCTCTGGTAATCGGCGGTAAAACGCTCAAAGACAGTTTTTGCGGTGCCTGCACGACCAAGAGTTATCAGCGCCTGGCATTTTTCTAGTATCGCGTCTTCATCAAGAGTGTCAAACAAGAGACGACAGTCTGCGATTCTCAATGCTGTTTCAGGAGAAATACCGGACTCAACAATTGATGTCAGGCTGGAGATAATATGATCAGTATATTCGGCTTTGAATGAGTCCAGCCAATCATACTGATATTCAGGAAGCAGAGGCCCCCAAGATGCTACTCTGAGAATCTGAGCTCTATCACCATTCTCTAATTTCCTAGTAGCTACTATATAGTCGAACAGTTCTGTTCCCTCCTCAATTTTCCATAGACCTCCTTCTTGAACAATGCTTATAGACCCGACCTGTTTAAGAGTGTCTCTGAGTTTTCTTAGGTACACTCCTTTGTTGTTATTGAAGCTCTCGTCCGACTTGTCCGGCCACAATATTGACTTGAGCCGGGCATTTGAGACGCCGCCTTTCTTTGCAGAATAAAGGACAAGGATTGCAAAAAACTGAAAGAGTGTCGGTGAAAATGAAGACGAGATATCAATGCCGTCACGATTTCTGACGTGGAAGCCGTCCAAGAAATATACACCCGGTTTGAGTGGTATCTGTGGCTCTTGAGGAATGTCAGAGATGTTAAAATCGTCTTTTTTGTGAAACTTTCGCCGTAATATAATCGTTGCTATAATGATTGCAACTATCAACGATGATATTAGAATATATATCCACCAAGAACGCTTGCTGTCAGATTGTTTCAGAGGAAGGGGAAGCACTGGATATGAAAGAACGTAAACGTCTGCCTTATTGACAGAATTGGCATCTTGATAGCAGACCGCTGCGACAAAATTCTCCATCGTCTGGTTAAAAGCAAGACGAGCTTCTGAAGTGATGTCCAAGAATGGATATGGTATGGGTGTAGCCAAATACTCATATTCTCCATTTTCTATATTGAATCTGGTAAGCCTCAAAGACGCATCATGAATCTCTGGGTTATATAGTAACGCGTAAAGACCGTCTTCCAAGAATATGATGTCACGTGCAACAGTATTGCTGCTAAGAGCAGAACTGCTCCATAAGGGCTTTGCGCAAAGTGACTGAGGCTCTATCTCCAGCAATGAATTATAAAGCTTTACACCTAACTCTTGTTGCCCTGTTTCATTACCTTTTCCTCCGAGAACATAGATTTTTCCATCGAATTCACCGGCACCAGCAAGGTATCTTGGTGATGCGCCGCTTATTTCCATAGTTCTGGTTTCAAAAGTGTCAGGATTCCAAATCCAAGCAGTATTGGAGTACTGGTGCTGTCCGTAGCCGAACATTTGATAGTAGCTGTTATTCAAATAAACGGTGTTGTGATGTAGCGTGGTGCTCGTTCGGGTTCTTGTGCTTGGCTTCTCCCAACCACCTTTACCGATATTGAATTTAATAAACTCTCCATTAGGGGCATCTGCGCAGATAAGGTTCCCGTCCGGCAGCACTTCAAACATATCTAGCATAAAGGCGTTCTTGATGTCTGTGCTGACATTTTTTCTGATTAGGGATTGAGAATGGACGTCAAACACAAGTATTTGACCTTCAGATATTAAATAAATCTTGGAGTTATCTGGCGAGAAGCAAGAATAAGTTACAGATGGGACATCAACCGATAAAATCTTTTTCCAATATATATTTAGTTCTTGGCAGAAATTTGGATTGACAGCTTTTATATCAATTCCACGGTGCGGTTTTAGGTCTGCCGGCTCTGACAGCATCCAGGAGGCCTCTTTTTTTAGAATCCTTTCTAACCCGCAAGTCGGCAAGAATCATAGGAGCGACGTCAGAGGTGACGAAACCAGGTATGTCCACTTTGCCAAACACTATTCGCACTTTGTGAAGTCTCTGATGATTTTCAGTTTTTAAGACTTCTTTACCGTTAGCCGTAAAGAACAGGGAGTCATTTTGGGCATGCACTCGTAGATAAACATCTCTCCACTGATAGGTCTCCGTGTCCTGCTCAAACACCTGCACTATGTTCCGATGGTCGGCCGTGGCGCATATTACGGGCTTGTTGTCGATGGGCGAAAGGATGATGTCCATCGGTTGATAATTGTCCGTAAACATACGGCATATATAGCCAAATCGTCCTACTCGAAAATTAATCTTGACAGAGAATGAAACAGTCAGAGAATCCGAAAAGGATACCCAACTGTTCTGTGATTCAGAAATGCTTAGCGAGGTTCTTTCTTCTGCCGGAACATTGTAGGAATCAAATGCAATACCATCCTCAATCTTTGCATAAACCTGCGTTACACAAAGAAGAAAAATGAAAAGTAATGCTGTGGTCTGTTTCACTACAAAGGCGTTTAATCGTGCCAATTTAGCATTTTTTTGTTGAAAATGCCTTATCTTTGCTACAAATTGGATAGAGATGAAGTTAGCCTTAGTAAGTTTTTTCTTTTCGCTTACGTGTTTGTCTTTGGCCGCTCAGGATAGTTTGCCTGTATTCGCTGCCGGGACTATATATTCATATGGTGAAGATGTCAGCCTTTACCCTGAAGGATTCGTCCTAACCAGAGGACAAAAACTTATGGTTAATGGTGAAAAGGAAATCCTTATCCCGAGTTCAAGTGATTCTGTTTCAGTGACTCTATCTGACGATTCGAGGAAATCTTACGTGGAAAAGGTAAGACTTATTCATACGTCTGCGGATAAGATCTCCAATTCACAGAGAGCCCTCGTTTTGTGCGTAGGAGAAAGCACCACAGAGACGCAGAATCCCAACCCATTTACCGGTAGTTTTGACAGTGGATGGAATTGGGTATCTATGTCCAAGGTTATTTCCTCAAAACATGGTGCTCCTATTACATTTTTGGGGACAGGTTCAAAATCCGGTTCATCAATTGAAGCGTGCTATACCGCGCATGGTGGATGGAGTTCCTATACCTATCTAAACTGGCCTTGTGCCGCTAAAATGGATGCAGGTGCACCTGAACATTTCTTTAAATCAGAAACGATGTGGTATGCACTGGGGCTTCAAGGTGTAACGGGTAAAGAATTTGCAAATGAAATTTGGCAGTATAATCTCATTGCGCGCACCCCTTTTGGTAAATATCCTGTAGATAATCATCTCAGCCTTAAGGAATTTGCGCAGTCAGTAAGCGGTAGTTATGGTTTCCCTGTTTTTGCCGGAAGTGTTCAAGAATGGGCGGACAAGCTGGCGTTGAATCCTATAAATGGTTTTTATAGTCTGAGAGCGGCAAAGGAAGGGGACAGTGCCTTTTCCTTGGATGAATATCTTGAGCGTTACAGGACTATGGATGATGAGGGAAATAGACTGGAGAGTCACTCGGAAACTCCTGCCGGGGAAAGGGTGCGCGGAAAAGATGGTAAGTACTATAATGTTGGCAGCAGAATTGTTTCCCGAGACCTTTTGAAAAGTGTATCCGTTTGTCGTCCCACACACGTTATTGTCAATATTGGTATAAATGACGGAGACAGCGCGAGTTCTGTCGAAGCAACCGCGGAGGCATTGGAACGACTTCTTATGGCCTTTGGCGGAGTTCCGACGGCTCATTTTGTAATGCGCTGGCCTGGAACTTGTTATCCGGAGCTATGGAAACCTGGGTACCTCCCGAGACAATACTCTGTTAATGGTAATAACGAACGCGTTATGTCCATAATGACCGATGTTCGGAAATGGGCACAAAATAAAGAAAATATCTTTCTTCTCGATGTATGGCATTGCCAGTCTCCAGTCTCGCAACATCAAGAAAAGTATATCGACGGGTTGCTTGATTGCAGCGTAAATGATGTTCACACTGGATTTGCCGGACAGATGAGTGCAGCAGACCAAGTGTTGGGTTGGCTATATTACTGTCTTTGTCGCAGACCGTAATGCTGCAATTCAGCTCTTTAGCCCAATCTGGTATCATATTTCTGTGTTTTAAAATTTACAACATCTTTGCGTTCCGATAGCCAAAGTTAAGTGATTTTTAAAAATATCCTGAGCTGTCGCTTGACGAATTTGATAGATCAATCAATGCGGAATGTGCTCAGACTCCGTAATTCTTATAAT